>SAMEA104404097__coassemble_373_pt1 | contig 45892 bp, 35 predicted proteins | sample SAMEA104404097__metabat2_low_PE_059 | metagenome-assembled genome bin SAMEA104404097 (sample SAMEA104404097) | Balaenoptera acutorostrata | reverse complement strand
TAATAGTCGAACTTAGTCTGAACATAAGTAAAACCATTGATACGGCTGATGATCTGAGCAGCGTCCTTACCCAAACCGTTCAAGATACAACGGAGAGGTTTGTCAGCGGGTCTTGACTTGTTAGCCATCTGAGCAATCTTGATAGCACCTTCAGCAGCAGCGAAAGATTCGTGACCTGCCAAGAAAGCGAAACACTTAGTCTCAGGAGAGAGCAAACGTGCAGCCAACTTACCATGACCAACACCAACCTTACGGTCGTCTGCTACAGAACCAGGAATACAGAAAGACTGGAGGCCTTCACCGATGTATTCAGCTGCTTCAACAGCATCCTTTGCAGTTTCCTTCAATGCGATAGCAGTACCTACAACGTAAGCCCACTTTGCATTTTCGAAGCAAATCATCTGAGTTTCTTCGCAAGTCTTGTATGGATCGAGACCAGCCTGGTCGCAAATCTGGTTAGCTTCTTCGATTGATGAAATTCCGTGTGCGTTAAGACAAGCAAGGATCTGCTTGATACGACGGTCTTGTGATTCAAATTTTACTTCTCTAATCATAATAGCAGTCCTCCTTATTATTCTTGACGTGGGTCAATTGATTTAACAGCACCGTCTTCTTCCTTTGTACGGCCATAAGTACCAGTAACGCTCTTCAAAGCTTCGTCAGCAGGAACACCCTTCTTGATAGCGTCCATGAACTTGCCCATGTGAACAAATTCGTAGCCACATACCTGGTTGTCCTTGTCGAGGAACATCTTTGTGATGTAACCTTCTGTCAACTGGAGGTAACGAGTACCCTTAACCTTAGTACCATAGAGAGTACCAGTCTGGCTAATTAAACCCTTACCGAGGTCTTCCAAACCTGCACCGATCATCAAACCACCTTCTGAGAAAGCACTCTGAGTACGACCGTAAACGATCTGGAGGAACAATTCGCGCATTGCTGTATTGATAGCATCACAAACGAGGTCAGTGTTCAAAGCTTCGAGGATTGTTTTACCAGGAAGGATTTCACTTGCCATAGCAGCAGAGTGAGTCATACCTGAACAACCGATAGTTTCAACGAGACATTCTTCGATGACACCTTCCTTTACGTTCAATGTAAGCTTACAAGCACCCTGCTGAGGAGCGCACCAACCCACACCGTGAGTAAGACCTGAGATGTCCTTAATTTCCTTTGACTGCACCCACTTTCCTTCTTCAGGAATTGGAGCAGGTCCATGGTTTGGGCCCTTAGCCACACAACACATGTTCTGAACTTCGTGAGAATATTCCATGTCGATAATATAAAATGAATAAATTAGTTCGTTATTTTATTTGATGCAAAGATACTATATTTTTGTTATTTGCTATAGGAAAACGGCTATATTTTTCATGAAAAAATACCTACTTTAAGGTATTTCCCATTTTTCCCATCCTTTTCCATTTTCTTTTTGTTTTTTTGAAATACAATGTAGATACAACTCGCAGTTGTTCTATTTCGCCTCATAGGATTGCGTTTGCCTGTTGGAATAGGGAAGTATACCTATTATATATTATAGAGATGAATCTTTTTTAAACGAACCAACTTGCAGGTATGGGACTGATTATTTAAGAAGATCGCACGACAGGAAAATGCATATACGCAAACTTCATCTTCCTTGAATAGGACATCACAAGAAGATACGCCTCTAATATATTCGGTATATTCAGGTAAGGCCCCGGGAGGAAGGTCACATTAATACAATAAACAGACCTTTTATTATCGAAAGAAGTTTTGCCCTGTTCCGTAAATATCATAACTTTGAATACTATTATCATCTCAAACCCCAAAATCATGGAACAAGGATTAAAATACACCAGTGAAGAAAAAGTCAGCACCGAGAACATCGCAAAAAACGTAGGCTCCGGAGACCTAGAAGTATATGCAACCCCCGCCATGTCAGCCTTAATGGAAAACGCTGCCATGAATGCGGTAGCCAAAGTTCTACCTGAAGGTTCTACCACCGTCGGTTCACTTCTAGAAATCACTCACGACCGTCCCTCCGGTATCGGGGAGACCATCCAGGCCACAGCCACTCTTGTAGAAATAGCAGGGCGTAAACTTACTTTCGAAGTGGAAGCTGCCGACTCCAAAGGTGTTATCGGAAAAGGAAAACACGTCAGATATATCGTAGACATCCAACGTTTCCTTTCTAAGATACCATCAAAGTAACCCATCACTTTTCAAAGTCTGTCAAGAATACTCCTCAAGTATTCCAGCAACAGAGAACATTTTAGAAATTGGCGTTTTCTCAAAAGTTCAGAAGACGCGAAATCATATGCAAATGATATAAATCCATGATTAGAAGCTAAGAATTACCTAAAGTAAGGTATTCAGCCTATCAAAAATAGCAATATTTAGTGATTTCATACTTCAAAAATTCGGACTACATTTGCATTGTTTTAAAAAAGTAGAAAACAATGAAAATTGAAAAAATTACAGGACGTGAAATCTTGGATTCCAGAGGCAATCCAACAGTAGAAGTTGATATTTTATTGGAGTCTGGCGTAATGGGCCGTGCTTCAGTTCCTTCTGGTGCATCAACCGGTGAAAACGAAGCCTTAGAGCTCCGTGACGGTGATAAGAAGCGTTATGGCGGTAAGGGCGTTTTGAAGGCTGTTGATAATATCAACAATGTCATCGCTCCAGCTTTGATTGGTATGTCTGCTTTGGATCAGGTTGGCATCGACCATAAGATGTTGGCTTTGGACGGCACAAAGACTAAGTCCAACTTAGGTGCTAACGCAATTCTCGGCGTCTCTTTGGCTGTTGCTAAGGCTGCTGCAAACTACTTGGAACTTCCTCTTTACAGATATATTGGTGGTACAAACACTTACGTGATGCCAGTACCTATGATGAACATCATCAATGGTGGCTCTCATAGTGATGCTCCTATCGCATTCCAGGAATTCATGATTCGCCCAGTCGGTGCTTGCTGCTTCAGAGAAGGCTTGCGTATGGGTGCTGAAGTATTCCACGCATTGAAGAAGGTATTGCACGATCGTGGTTTGAGTACTGCTGTTGGTGACGAAGGTGGTTTCGCTCCATCTTTGGACGGTACAGAAGATGCTCTTAACTCTATCATCGCTGCTATCAAGGCTGCTGGTTATGAACCAGGTAAGGACGTAACTATCGGTATGGACTGCGCTTCTTCAGAATTCTTCAAGGACGGTGTTTACGACTACACCATCTTCGAAGGTGAAAAGGGCGTAAAGCGTACCTCTGCTGAACAGGTAGACTACCTTGAAAAGTTGGTTAACGAATACCCAATCGACTCTATCGAAGACGGTATGGACGAAGGTGACTGGGAAGGCTGGAAGATCTTGACAGATCGTCTTGGCAAGCGTATCCAGTTGGTAGGTGACGACTTGTTCGTAACGAACGTCGAATACCTCTCTCGCGGTATCAAGGAAGGATGTGCTAACTCTATTCTGATCAAGGTTAACCAGATTGGTTCTTTGACTGAAACTCTTGATGCTATCGAAATGGCTCACCGTCATGGTTACACTACAGTAACTTCACACCGTTCTGGTGAAACTGAAGACGCAACTATCGCAGACATCGCAGTAGCTACAAATTCAGGTCAGATCAAGACTGGTTCAATGAGCCGTTCAGACCGTATGGCTAAGTACAATCAGCTTCTCCGTATTGAAGAAGAATTAGGTGACCGCGCTGTATATGGTTATAAGAGAATTAAATAAGAATACAACTATTTAATTTAATCACCCATAGAAATCAGAAAAGAGGATATGTCCAAAAGGCGTATCCTCTTTTTATGTAATTATTTGTTCTCCAACTGGATATAGAATTTTATTAGTGTTTCAGCAGAACAGATTACAATACAAAAGAATAGGAGAGGAGGGGAGAAAACTCATCAGGGACAAGATTCCGACAACAGGATTCACCGATTCACACCAACTTACACTTTAGCCTCCCACAGCTGAAGGACATCAGGTTTTTCATTTGCTACCCGACACGCCCTAAAACACCCGCAAAAAAAAGGAAGGAACCATGCTGTCAGCACAGTAACCTTCCCGTTTATTACATGAACATTGATACTCAGAAACAGCGATCGGTGATCATCATTTCGGCTCCGTTTCCCGTTCCGCCTTCCATTGTTCAATAGGCATACTATAGAGCCAGGAGGTTTTACCCTCCTTACGTTCTATATAGTAAACATAAGAGATATCGTTCTCCACGACATGAATATTATCATTTGGAGTAACCACCAGCAACTGTAGGTGAAGCTGTTTACAAAGATCTATCAAATAATGCGCCTTATCCTCATCCTGAGCCTTGAAAGCCTCATCAATAGCAATGAAGCGGAAAGAGTTCTCCTGTAAACCACTTTTCGTCAAGCCAAACTGATATGCTATAGCTGAACCAAGAATGGTATAAGTCAACTGCGCCTTCTCACCACCAGAAAGATGTCCCATGTTCTCATAAGTCGTTTCTTTCAGCCCCGTCTCCCGGTTGAACTCCTCAGCCTTATAGGTAAACCAAAAACGAACATCCATCACCCGCTTTCTCCAATCCTCATCTTCCAGACTACGCATCAGCGGTTCGATATGATCATGGAAATGCTGTTTTCTTCCATCCGGTATACTATTAATCTTCTGAATATTAGGCATCGCCTCTTCCATCAATCGTCTAAATTCACGGATTTCCTCGTTTACCCTTTGCTGTGTCACCAGCTGGATATAAGTCACCGGCTGTTTCCGGTAATTAATTCCCTTCAATGAATCGTTCAACATCTTGACACTTTCATCAATAGCATCTTTCCATTGAATGAAAAACATACGGAATTCACCCACCTTGTCTGTCAAGGTCTTCTGGATATAATCATTGAACTGCTTTTCGTATTTCGGAAGATTTTCCTTTTCCAGACGTTGCAGCATGGTCTGATATTCTTCAATCATATCCACGCTATCAGGCAATGCATAAACATCAGAACGCCAATCCTTGTACTTTTCAGTAATAAATTCAGAAGGATGTTTGAACTCACTGATCAGAAAGACTGCCTTGTCCTCACATTTTCTTTTCTTTCCAGCCCATGTGCCCCGTTCACGCTCATTCTTTGAAATAAAAGCAGCATACTCACTCTTCAATTTCTCGTAAGTACAATTTTTTAATTCCTCATAATTCTTCTCAAAGTCAGAAAGCAGGATTGAGCGCAAGGTCGAAACCTTCTTCTGCGCTGCCGCAATATCCGCATTAACATCTTCCACCCACTTCTCCTCGCGGAATTTAGACTTGAAATTTTGGGGAATCTTCACTTCGGCCAAATCGTGCAACTGTTCTCTAACCTGTTCCAGCTGGACCTGCAAAGCCTTTATCTGATCATTGTCCTGCGAGAGATTTCGCTTCAAGGACATCTTCTCTTCCAGTCGTTCAGCATAAGACTGCCAATTCAGCGCATCATAATCTGTGAACGTATCAACAAAAGTCTTACTGAGATCATAGACCCGCTGAATTTTCTCTTTCTCCGCCCTTGTCGACTGAGCAGACTTCAACGTTTCCGACTGTTCTTGCTGTAAGTTCTGAATTTCCAATTTCAGCAACGTAAGTTTCTCTTTGTTGTCCCAACCCAAAACAAAATTCTCCTTATTCAGAATATGTGGACGGTCATCTTTTTCATGCCGGTCATGAGGAAATTTTATGAGCCCTTCCTTGGTTACCGCTTTCTCCGTATACCGGTCAAAGTCGTCAATATCCTCTGCACACACATAATTATACTTATGGAAAATGGTATCCCTTATCCAGTCCTCATAGGGAGAATCGGACTGAATCACGATTTTATCCAGAATATGATTCCCCGTATCACGATACACCTCCATACCCGACAACGAATTATACGTCCGGTAGTGATAGTACGTAATTCTCCCTTTCAAGTCCGTTGAATTGATAAAACGGGTAACCTCATGATAATATTTGTCTGGAACAATCAGATGCAAGGCAAAATGATGTAGAATCTTCTCTACCGAACCTTCCCATTCCGCCTGCGACTCATCCACCTTAATCAATTCGCCGATGAAAGGAATCTCCTCTTTTGTGGCACCAGTCTGCTGCAGAATCATTTCACGGATCTGCGTTTCTTTTAAAGGAATATTATTTCGGTTCGCCTGCAACGTACTCAAAGTTTCGATGCGTTCATCAATCTGGCCCTTCAATGCCGAGATGTCCGTTTCCTTCGTCACCACATCACGAATCAACCGTTCTGTCTCCTCGTTCAACTGATCCAAGGAAGCGACCACCTGCTGTTGCTGGGATTCAAAAACATCTTTCGACGGGTCAGACAATAAGGAAAGCTGCGCGGCCATCTGGTTATATTCGTCCATCTTATGTAAACGCGCGTCACGCATCTCCTCCAGACGATCTATGTCGCCCTCCATCTCCTTGATTTTCCGACCCACTTCATCCCGTTCAATCGTCATCGACAAAGAACGCTCTTCTTCCCTCAGCCGCTTCTCCTCCTTGCGCAACCGGACATTTTCATCGTTGAGCGTTTTCAAAGTCTGCTCCGACTCCGCAATACGTCCTTCACCCAGCTCTATGGTCTTACGGGAGAACCAGTATTCCACGGTCTCACGGTCGATACTCAACTGTTTCAGACGGTCAGCAGCCGTTTTGATGTCATCGGCAATCGCCGCGATGGGCGTGAGCAAGGCAATCTGCTGCTTAGACTTCTCAATATTCGTTTTCGCCTCTATCAGAGTCTTGAAACTATCCTTCAACTGGATATACTGGGACTCAGCATTCTGCTCTTCCAGCATATTGGTACGGATAAACTCATCCAAATCATCCAAGACCTTCACCCCCACAATCTGATTGAACAAGCCCAAAGCCTTGATGGAACGCATTCCAAATAACTGGGTAATCCGATCGGCATATCCCACGGGACCATCAAAGAACTCCACCAGATTACGGTTGGTTCGATAGGTGCTTTCCAAGCGTCGACGCCAAGCCCCTCTGCCATCAAAAGGCTGAAAATCACGTTGAATCTCAAGACGGCAATGGGCCAGGCCAAAAGTTCTACGCAGCTCACCACCAGAAAACCATCTTACCTGGAAGATGGTAACTGTACGCTGATCGGAATTTAAGAAATTGGCCAATAGAACCGAGTAGGCCGACTGGTCACGCAGAGCCTGTGAGGTTGTACCTTTTTCCCCCTCACGCTGGATGCTTCCATAATGACCTAGCACATAAGTTTCTTCTGTACGGTTACCTTTCTTTTCAACGCCAGAAGACTGATTGTAAAAACGATCCTTCTTAGCAGGAACCAACAAAGTCAGCAGCGCATCGATGATCGTACTTTTACCCGAGGCATTGGCCCCAGTCAACAAAGCATTGTTACCCTGAGGCTCCATTCGGAAAATCTTTTCATGGAAAGTTCCCCAATTGTAGATTTCCATAAATTGCAGGCGAAAGCCGGCAGTGTCAGAACTTGTACTAAACAGACTCAACATACTTCTCCAAATTTTCTTTAAACTCCTGCAACTTATCCAAAGTCACCTTTTCCTTTATAATGCGGTGAATCTGATAGGTCACCGTATTCTCATGACGGATTTCCTTGAGAAATCCTAAATCCACAATTCGCTTGATATACGATTCTATATCATTGATCATTTTCACCCGGTTAAAACGTTCCGGCAAGAAGATCTCAATACGTTCCTTCAACTCCTCGGCGCTCACATAACGTTCGGTAGTATAAATCTCGTCCATGTCGTTATCGAACTCCTCGAGCATCTGCCGGAGAATAATCAAGATGACAGAAACCTCAAAACCCATCTGCTGGCGCACAATCAGACCCACCGTCTTTCCCTCGTCGTCCTCCACCTGACGGATATAAGCGAAACACTCGTCGCGTTTCACAATCAGTTCCAGTCCGATCTGGGAGATGTATTTCTGTATTTCCGACTGATAATTGAGGATATCCTCCCATATGCCAGTCTCCGTATGTTCCACAGGTCCCTTCAACAGGCGCACAACAGCACGACCATAGGGAGCAATGATATTATCTAGTTTCATTTTAAAATTATAATTTCTGGTATGACAATAGACTTCTGCGATGCCGTATCAAAAGATAGGGTAGAAGTCCTTTCTGGATGAATATGATGTCGGAAATCCCGGAGGACACTGATATACCCAAACAGTTCAGTAAGCCCTTTTTCCAGTCCACCGTTCTGCTCGATAACCTCCGGCAACAAGATCTGTTTTCTGCGCTTCAAGGCATTCACAATCCGTTGACGGAGGATTTTACGATCCACACTAAAACTGGAAAACAACCGTTCCACGGACTCCGCCTGCTGAATACTTTCGTTGGCCATTTCCAGCACCTCTTCGTAATCCAGATCAACAGCCTTCTCCATGGTCAACCTACGCTCCATCGGGAAAGACATCTGTATTTCTGTCTCAATTTCCAAAGAAACCTCCGGGCGAATCTTCTCCGAGGATAACTTCAGCAAATCCGCCTGAATATCCTGAATGACCTTTTGGGAGACCCTACTTCCGGAACTACTGTTGTCGCAGATGATACGGCTGAGTTTCTCCGCCATTTTGTCATTGGCTTGATACACCTTTTTACCACTATTGTACAGATAACGCTTCATGTTTCTGAGAAACAAGTCATCGTGTTTCATCTGTTTGGCATCGAGTGAACTATACAGGTCACTGACCATCTTATCCCAGGCATTCTGTAGCGAGGGTGTCATTAGGAAGTCCCAGAACGCATAAAAGCTTTTGCCCTGCGAACTCTGCTGCAGTTTCTCCAAAGCATCGAAAGTATATCCCAGGATATCCCCTTTGGAAACCTCACCCTCCGCATATTTCTGATAGATGGATTTCGTGATAGACTTGAAATTATCCTCTACCTCTTTAAAATCAGAGAGCAACTCCTTGGCGCCTTGAGTGATATACCTGAATCGAGGCAAAACCTGATATTCCTCGTATACCAATGCATCGTTACCCGACTTTATACTTTCTATCTGATGTTCAATTTCCAGTTTCTTCTCTTCCAGAATACGGATACGTTCAGAACTATCCTCATTGGTAAATTCCACCAGTTCCTTGAGCTGTCCGAAAAGATTCATGAATTTCGATTCAGTACCGACAAATTCTTCTCTTTTCAGACTAAGCAACCAGTCTATAGTCTTACTGGCATAAGCCGAAAGTTCATAATAGATTTCCCCGTTCTCTTCCTGGTAATTTCGAAGGAAACCTTTGTCTGTCCAACGCTGAATGTATTTATAGGCCTTTTCCTCATACGAGTCAAAGACATTAATATCACTATCCTCATCGTTCTCTAAATGAATAGACGACAGATAGTCCGTCAGCTGCAATTTGAGCGTTTCATAAACCACCGGTTCCCGATGCTTATAGAAAGTCCTATAAAGAAAAACGATAATGGTTTCCCTGTTTCGCAAACGCAATAACTCTACGCTAGGAGAATTTAAGAGAACATCTGACAATGTTTGGGTTTCGAACATACAATGAAAGAGGCTTAGTTTAGAATAGTTATGTCATGCAAATTTACGTATTTCTATCGTTTCCACCATCACTTCTCGCAAAAGACTCTAGGTTTCGACGATGTTCTTTTCAAAAAACATTCAGAATTCCGTTTAGCAAGACGTTATCCTACTGTTCTATTTCTCCGATATTCCGTAATTCACCCAACCGCATCATCCTTCATGAAATGAGATAAAAAAGCCATAGAAAAGCCATCTCCATGGAGATTAAAAAGCAGACACTACCTTCCCCCGTAATTAAGGTGAAAAAGCAGACCTCCTATAGTAAAAAAATGGAAGAATCCTCCCTTAATAGCAACAGGAATCCACCTCTTTCAGTAGAAAAAGGCCTCAACTTAAAAGAAGCAATATACACCGAACCGGACGAGGAATAACCATTTATTATGTAATCCCTACATAAAAAACCAATAAAAGCGATCAAACAGATTCACCCAATAAAGGCGACAAAAAACAGGACATTCAGAGGATAGCCGGGAAGAATCCGTATTTTATTTCTATTTTTGCATAAAAGAAAAAAAGAAGTCAGACACGGTGAACGCATGGAGACACGACAGCCGCCACAGAGGACACTTGTCCTGACGAAACCACTCCAAGAAGGATACGAAAAAATATGATCAATAAAGAAGCATTTTTAGAGACCTATACCCAATATCAAGAAGTGGGCATCACGAAACAAATGAACTACGATAAGTTCAGTCAACTTGCACTGATCGCACACTCCGCCTCGATGGAAGGTTCCACGTTAACGGAAATCGAATGCCAGTTACTGTTTGATGAAAATATTCCAGCCAAAGGAAAAAGTGAAGAAGAGCAACAAATAGCAACAGATCTAAAAAACGCCTATGATTACGCCTTTTCCCATGCCGCACAAAACAGCAGCTACACGGTGGACTATCTCAAAGAACTGGAGAAAAAAGTGATCGAGCATACCGGTCAACCAAGGGTCACCGAGACCGGAACAAGAGAGGCTGGTCTAGGTGACTTTCGAAATATTGATGTGATGGCTGGAGTAGGGGGATGTTCATATCCCAGCTATACATTAATAGCATCAGCCATGAGCGATTTATGCACGAATATTAACGAAAGGCGTCAGGCACTATTGCATAGCCAAGATATCATCGCCCAGTATCAACACAGCTTTGCCACCTGCTTTCTCCTGGAGTCCATTCATCCCTGGACTGAGGGCAACGGTAGACTGGCGCGGTTGGTGATGAATGCCCTCCAATATGAATATGGACTGACCCCCAACAAAATCATCCGAGAGAACAAAGCGGAGTATATCAATGCGCTTTTGAGGTCCAAGAATGGAAACGACTTGTCCATCTTTACAGATTTCTTATTTAAACAGCATCAGGAAAATATGCAGATTGAAATACATAAATACCTAAATGACAATATATTAAATCCTATTGAAAACTTTATTGAGCCTCAAAGAGACTCAAAAGAACCTCAAGAAAAATCAGATAATGAACCTCAAATAAGACCAAATGAGCCCCAAACAAACCAAAGAGAACCTCAAGGAAATAATAATGAACCCCAGGAGGACCTTATTGAGGTCCAAATATTGAGGTCCATTGCCGATAACAACAAAATCACCCGCGAGGAATTAGCCACCCTCACCGGAGCAAGCCTCAGCACCATTAAACGTAGGTTAAAGAACATGGGGCATCTCGTACAGTATGTAGGAAGTGGCTACAGTGGCCATTGGGAACTTAAAACTAAGTCCTAAAACGGGAAGTACCACAGGACCACCAAGTCTATCCAACGAGATCACATTACAACAACCATCACCGACAGCGATTCACGACATACTTATCTGTAGAAATCTAACGATAACGAATGAGCACTCCACAATTGAATGAGCTCATTTTTTCGTCAGATGTAGAGTAATGAAAAGATTCCAGATACCCCTAACGCACCCCACTTTTTGGGTGGCTACCCAACCGTCAAGAAGGAATCGTATTCTCCCTCACACAATACCACTCCACCCAATGCACGCAACCCTATTCTTAGAGTTGCGTGCATTTTCTTCAATCACAAAAGAAGTAGGGCGGACCTCGATGTACGAACTGCTATCACTAACCAATAAAACCGGGAACCATGCTCCGTTGATCCGAGAGTTCAAAACAGATTCTTCCACTACAGCATTATCCTCTGGCGAAATCCAGTGACACAAGCTTTCTCTTGTAACGCGTAACAACAAGACCAAGTTCTCCGCTCCGTCAATAATTTTCAATCCTATAAAACCCTGAGATAAAAAACAAATGGAGGTTCCATTATTTTAACCTTTCACAACATATACTAAACCCAAAACATTTATGAAAAATATTTTGTAATATATACGCATATATTTTTATTCTTATAGAAAACTTCAAACTTTCCTTCCACAAAGATGAGCAATAAGGTTTTCTACAATCCTCCCGCTCGGGAAGGGAGCGCTCCTTGTCTTGATTTCGCCTTCCACAAGAATAGAAAAAGGCCTCAAAACAAATTAGAGCCTTACTTTAAACAAAGACAGAATACCATTGAGTTTGACCGGATTGCTCCATTTACTACCCTAAAATAATCAGTGTTCTATAATTCCTTTTTAGGCAAAACATCCTACACCCCAAACACCCCAAAACACAGGACAACCCCGTTTCTGAGATTTTCTACACTAAAAACAGACATTTTTCACCTTTTCCCCGTCTGTTTTCAGTATCTTATTTATCTAGACTAATACTCTAATTAATTATTTTTAAAAACTGGATACTAGTATTCTATTCACTATGAATTTTGTACAAGAAATCATCGGAAATCCCCTTATCAGAGACAGAGCCAAAACAATCCGAAACCAACCAATCTCCAACAAAAGAAGCAGATAAAAAACCCCTACCCCGAGTAGGGGAATACCAATAAAAACAACCCAGGAAAGGCCTTAAAAACGCTCTTCCCTTGACAAAACAGCAATAGGCCAGTCCTTATCGGACTCGCTATTTCCACCTGACCAGTACAACACACCTCCTTCACACCGTACTACCAATTTCCCAAAATCCTTTAAAAAGAACAATCAACCCAAAGAAATAAAAATCTTCCAGGACAACACCCCATTAAAAAACATAGACCCTTAAAACCGTTTCTCAACATGCCGATCACCAACCGATACAAACAGCCAGCACAGCCCCAAAAACATTAACACCCCGTCACGAAAAAGGGAACGAGAGCGCAGTTAAAAAGTCCGCGAATACCGATCTTTATTTTCACAAAACCACAATCGGATTGACATCATCAAGCAACACCACCCCGAAGTCAGAGGTATTCCTGTCGATGTCGGAAGACTTAGTTTACCGCTGACGAAAGATTCACAAATTCTCCACAAAACCTTTCCCTAAGAGGAGAAAATCACAATCTGCATCCATTCCGTTCGAACAAGTGCACAACAAACGAGTCTAGAATATCAAGCGGATGTTCCCGTTCAGCAACGAAACGGAAAGGAAAAGGCAAATTTCGGCTCAAAGGAACAGTTCCATGGATAGTTAAGCAGGATAATATATATTGCCGAAATCGGCAAGAGCTGGTACATGAGAAAGCTGAGGATAGCCGCATGGGGTCTCTGCCGGATGGAACTCATTGGAAAATTCCGCCACATGGGTATGGTCGCTATAAATCGCGTCAGCAATCCGCACGGTCGACTTCCATGCGGAGCGGGAAGAAAGGGGCTAGTGCATGAAAACGCTGAAGATGGAAAATTACCCGCTGTGTTTCGCTGCCTGATATAACATCGGCGAACACTGGATGTATAGGTCTTTGGTCTCTTCGAGGGCTTTCTCATGGTTTCTAGCCAGCTGACGCGATGTATCGCACCCCTCTCCATGCGGGCACCAGTCCATGCGGCGTACAGCCCGTGCGGTGGAGAATGTATCCGGTTCTTTCGCGTTCTATTTTCAAGTCAGTTAAGTCTTCCGACGCCAATAGAAGCACCTTTGACCTCGGGCGGAGTTTGTTTGATGATATCAAACCACTTGTGTTTTTCGGTAAAGCTTAGATAAGTATCCACGGAATTTTAAAACTGCGCCATAATTTAAGTGAACCCAACCAGCATTTTTAGCGGGAGGGGACATATAAAAGACAAATCAATTTCTTAAAAGAATTATACAAAAAAATCAAAGCCATATTTCCTCATCCACGACGAACTTTCTCCAATTACCTCAATCTAATAATATGATTATAGTAATATGATATTGAATACAATATATATATTTATTCTAGTAGCACCTTAATATAAAACAACTTTCTTACACATACCCTCCACACAATTTTATCAAAAGAAAATCACAACGAAAAGAGCCACCACATCGCGTTTTCTATGCTTTTGTGATATTAAAGGACAATCGGTGATAGATTCCCCAAAAGGTGATACTAGGGTGATAGATAAAGTATCACCCTTATTTTCCTGAATATCAGCATTCTATCCTCAAGGTGATAGATGTGATAGTAAAAATCAAAACTACAGTATATATAACAGGGGAGAAGGGCTTTAATCACCAATAGGCATTCAATTGGTCCTCACCTCACTTTCTTCATTTTGATCAAAGTCTTCACAACAACAATGACCTGGATACAAGAACCAATCTTTCCCATCATACAGAAACAGCCAGAAACTTTGCTGCCGCCTCCATCTACATTACTGCGAGTTTCATCTAAGTTACTACTAGTTTCATCTAAGTTACTACTAGTTTCATCTAAGTTACTACTAGTTTCATCTAAGTTACTGCGAGATTTCTACTCCTTTATAAAACGTCTTCAACACCATCAAAATCCCATTGGCGCAAAACAACATACTATTTAGGAAGATAGAGCGACATTCAAGCCACACACCGTTCCTAAAAGAACAAAATGATGACAGACCTATAAAAAATCGCCACAAAACGCTGTTATTAAAAAGATTCTTAATATTTTTGCATAGTTAAAAATAGAGACCATCGCGTCTTAAATACTTTTCTCAATAATTTTTGCAAAAAATCTAGAGAGAAGCGTATGTTATTTATAAAAATATAGTATCTTTGCAGCCGCTATGCCAAGTACAGAGACATTACAAATAGATTTACGAGAATTAGCGAAAAGTGGCGAATTGAAAAGTTATTCGCTCACAGACAGTTTTTTTCAAGAACTGGACCAAGACGAAATAGTAGGCGGAACCATTGAGGTGGGGCTGAAAGGTCGCGAGACCGCAGGCAACATTTTCGAGGTTTCCATCGTAATAAAAGGAGAAGTCGTCGTTTTGTGCGACAGATGTTTGGAAGATCTGACCTTACCTGTCGATTTGGAGGAGAATATTAAAATCTATGCAGGAAATGAAGAAACCATTCCTGAAGATGAAGATATCAGAATCCTTGAAGGTAACGGTTACAAATACGATGTCAGTTGGGATATATATGAATTAACTGAACTATCCTTACCTCTCCAACGAGTACATGAAGAAAATCAATGCAATCCAGATATGACGGATCGCCTGGCACAAATGATATAAAGTATCTGCGATTGAATTGACAAACAAATAAAGGAAATTACTAACACTAATTAAAGATAGAAGAAAATGGCACATCCTAAAAGAAGACAATCAAAAACTAGAACTCTTAAGCGTAGAACTCACGATAAGGCAGTAGCTCCTACAATGGCAGTTTGCCCAGAATGTGGTGGCTGGCACATTTATCACACTGTATGCCCAGCTTGCGGTTACTACCGTGGCAAGTTGGCTATCGTGAAGGATGAAGTAGCAGAGTAATTAGAAAAACTCTTAAAAGGAGGGCAGCCGTTACTAACGACCGTTCTCCTTTTGTCTTTAATCGGAGGGTACTCCTTATTTAACAATCATGGAAAAAATAAATGCAGTTATAACAGGTGTAGGTGGCTACGTACCTGAATACGTGCTTAACAACGAAGAGTTGTCACGCATGGTAGATACGAATGATGAATGGATCATGACACGTATCGGTATTAAAGAACGTAGAATTTTAAATGAGGAAGGCTTAGGTACCAGCTATATGGCTAGAAAAGCCGTTAAGCAGTTGCTTGAAAAGACGGGTACCAAACCTGAAGAAATTGAATGCGTCATCCTTTCAACCTCAACACCTGACTATCACTTCCCATCTACTTCTTCTATCGTTATTGGTAGATGTGGTTTAGTAAACGCTTTCGCAATTGATATGCAGGCTGCTTGCTGCGGTTTCCTTTTCGCAATGGATGCCGGTGCAAGTATGATTCAGAGTGGCCGCTATAAGAAAGTCATCGTTATCGGTGCAGACAAGATGTCAAGTGTCGTAGACTATACCGACCGCGCAACTTGTCCTATTTTCGGTGACGGTGCAGGTGCTGTGCTTCTCGAACCATCTTCTGAGGAAATTGGCTGGAGAGACTCCATCCTCCATACAGACGGTAAGGGATTACCTTTCTTATGCCTGAAGGCAGGTGGTTCTGTATGTACTCCTTCTTATTTCACCATCGACCACAAGATGCATTACATTCACCAGGAAGGACGTACAGTGTTCAAATTCGCTGTCACAAACATGAGCGATGTCTGTGCAGAAATCGCAGAACGCAACGAGCTCAACAAGGACAACATCTCTTGGATTTTGCCTCACCAGGCCAACCTCCGTATTATCGAAGCTGTTGCCAACCGTCTCGAAGTCGGCATGGACAAAGTGATGGTCAACATTCAGCGCTACGGTAACACATCGGCTGCGACACTGCCTTTGGCACTTTGGGATTATGAAAAGCAGCTCCATAAAGGTGACAACATCATCTTGACAGCCTTCGGCGCTGGTTTCACTTGGGGTGCCGGCTATCTGAAATGGGCATACGACGGTAAGAAATAAATATCTTTAATTTGCGAATTTGAGAAATGCAATACCGTCGTTAAACAATTAATGACGTATTGTCTCCTAACGGTATTCTCAGATTCGCAAATTTTAAATTATACAAATAATGGGACACAAAGCAGGTTTTGTAAATATTGTAGGTAATCCAAATGTCGGTAAATCCACCTTAATGAATTTACTGATGGGGGAACGCATCTCTATTGCCACCTTTAAAGCGCAGACCACACGCCATCGCATCATGGGGATTATCAATTCAGAAGATGCACAGATTGTTTTTTCTGACACCCCCGGAGTTTTGAAACCTAACTACAAACTGCAAGAGACAATGCTTGCGTTTTCCGAATCAGCCCTCCAGGATGCAGACGTACTCCTATACGTCACTGACGTTATTGAAAAGGCTGATAAAAACAGCGAGTTTCTGGAAAAGGTAAGTAAGATGAAAGTGCCCGTGTTGGTACTGATCAACAAAATTGACCTGAGCAACCAGAAAGACCTGGAAAAACTGGTAGACGAATGGCATCAGCAACTTCCAAAAGCAGAAATCTATCCCATTTCCGCACAGGCAAAATTTAATGTAGACAATGTGTTGAGCCGCATCAAAGAGCTGCTCCCAGATTCACCTCCTTATTTCGACAAGGACCAGTGGACGGACAAACCAGCTCGATTCTTTGTCACCGAAATTATCCGTGAGAAAATTTTGCTGTATTACGACAAAGAAATCCCCTATGCCGTTGAAGTGGTGGTGGACCAGTTCAAAGAAAGCGAGAAAACCATCCATATCAACGCGACCATCTTCGTGGAGCGCGACAGTCAGAAGGGGATTATTATCGGACACAGAGGAGTTGCCCTTAAAAAGGTCTCCACAGAAGCCCGTAAGACTCTGGAAAAATTCTTCGCCAAGAGTATCTATTTGGAAATCTTCGTCAAGGTAGATAAGGATTGGAGAAGTTCCGCCAAGCGTCTGGAAGTCTACGGTTATAAGCAAGACTAGTCCAAGGTCTTAGATTATTGATAAAAAAATAGATAACCTGAAAAGAGTGCAGTATCCGGAATAGAACTTGATTCCATGACCTATTGGTCCAAGTGAACCCGGAACTCGACTTTGAATTAATTTTTTGAATATTATGTCGAAATTAGTAGCTATAGTGGGTCGTCCAAATGTTGGTAAATCCACCTTATTCAATCGTCTGACAGGAACACGCCAAGCAATTGTCAGCGATGAAGCTGGCACTACCCGCGACCGCCAATATGGTAAATGCGAATGGGGCAACCGTGAGTTCTCCATCGTAGACACCGGTGGATGGGTGGTGAATTCAGATGATATTTTTGAAGAAGAAATCAGAAAGCAAGTATTGCTTGCCACAGAAGAAGCAGACGTCATTCTCTTTCTGGTCGATGTAAAGAACGGACTGACCGACTTGGATATGCAAGTAGGTGCCATCCTTCGTCGCACCAAGTTGCCGGTCATTCTCTGTGCGAACAAGACTGATGACAACCAAGATAGATATTACGCTCCTGAATTTTACAAATTGGGACTTGATGAGCCATTCTGTATTTCTGCTGCCACAGGAAGTGGAACAGGTGACTTGCTGGACCTGATCGTTGAAAAGCTCGGTCCGGAGCAGAATAACAATGAAGAGGAGGAAGTCATTCCTCGATTCTCTGTAGTGGGTCGTCCTAATGCAGGTAAGAGTAGTCTGATCAACGCCTTTATCGGAGAAGACCGTCACATTGTCACCGATATTGCAGGTACCACTCGTGACAGTATTCTCACACGTTACGACAAATTCGGTTTCGACTTCTACCTGGTAGATACTGCCGGTATCCGTAAGAAGAATAAAGTCACAGAGGACCTGGAATTCTATTCCGTAATGCGCTCCATCCGTGCTATCGAGAACTCCGATGTCTGCATTCTCCTGATTGACGCGACACGTGGTATTGAAGGACAGGATATGAATATCGTACAGATCATCCAACGCAATAATAAAAGCCTCGTAGTCGTTGTAAATAAATGGGATACCGTTGAAGATAAGTCACAGGAAGTGATCAAACATTTCGAAAATGCGATCCGTGAACGTATGGCTCCATTTACCGATTTCCCCATCATTTTCGCGTCAGCACTTACCAAGCAGCGTATCTTCAAAGTGTTGGAAACAGCAAAGGAAACCTATCTCAACCGCAAACGCCGTATCAGCACTTCTAAACTGAACGAGGAGATGCTTCCACTCATTGAATCTTATCCGCCACCCTCAATCAAGGGTAAATATATCAAGATCAAATACTGTACACAGGTTCCTGAGACACAGATACCATCTTTCGTCTTCTACGCCAACCTCCCACAGTATGTGAAAGAGCCTTACAAGCGCTTCTTGGAAAACAAGATCCGTGAGCGTTGGGATTTCTGCGGCACACCAATCAACATCTTTATCCGTCAGAAGTAAGATGATGTCTGTGCTGAGAAAAATAGGATTGATGCTAACCTTGCTGCTGTGCATGGCCTGCGGAGAAGAAAAAAAGGTGACACTGGCTTCGTCAGCGCTTACCATACTTCCTCCAAGCCAGATGCGCATAGCGCAGATATGTCAATCCTACTTACAAGGTGACTTTGAGAACATTGTCAACCTCATGCACTGTTATAAAGACCAACCCCAGCAGTTCCAAACGCAGTTGGTCAATATGATGAAGCAAAAGGCCGCACAACGAAAGGTTTCAGATATCGAGATAACACAGATTTCACTGGGTCAGATTGTTCTACAAAAAGGTGACAAGGCTGCCAACGTATATCTAGATATATCCTATAACAACGGACAACAGGAAGAAGTCATATTGCCTTTAATCTACGATAAAGGTAAGTGGTGGATTAAATAAGTAAGTGGCCAACGTTTATTGAATAAGCGTTGGCCACCTTTTTTATTTAGAATACTGATGCCACAAAAGTATCAGTTTCCGTCAAGCTGTTCAAACGAGACAGACAGCGGTCTTCCAGGTTTCAGACCTAGCTGAAGTGAAAATTTTGCTAGTCTCATAAAGCCCTCCTTACCTATGTCTGGAATCAAACCAGCACTGCTCCAGTACACCGTTTCATTCATTTCTAAGAAGAAAAGCAAAACAACGATAGATGCCCCATTTTAGGCTCGACAATACAGAAAACGGAATAAAAAAAAGAGACGTCTCCAACCATAATGATAAAAAGTAAACTTTTTTCCAAAAATAGTTTACTTTATCCTTCCAGCCACCGTTTTTTAGGGAAAATTATACCCTAGATTAGCATTAAAATTTTAAATTTGCAGTACTTAAAAAGAGAAAAACTAGAACTTTACACTTTTCGAAAAAAACAGACAAAAAATCAACATATTAATTATGTCAGACACAACAGATATTCGCGAACTCAACGCCATGATTGAAAGCCAATCCGGATTTCTTACCGACCTTGTCACAGGTATGAACCGTACCATTGTTGGTCAAAAACATTTGATTGACTCTTTACTCATTGGCTTATTAAGTGATGGACACATTCTTTTGGAAGGTGTCCCTGGTTTGGCTAAGACCTTAGCCATCAAGACGCTTTCATCTTTGGTTGAAGCAGACTTTGCACGTCTGCAATTTACACCGGACTTATTACCGGCCGATGTCATCGGTACCCAGATTTACAGTCCAAAGCAAGAATCCTTCTCCGTAAAAAAAGGTCCTATTTTTGCCAATTTCGTATTAGCCGATGAAATCAACCGTGCTCCAGCAAAAGTACAGAGTGCCCTGTTGGAAGCCATGCAGGAACATCAGGTTACTATTGGCGATGACACCTTCAAATTACCGGCTCCATTCCTCGTATTGGCTACACAGAACCCGATAGAGCAGGAGGGAACCTACCAGTTGCCTGAAGCCCAAGTGGACCGTTTCATGCTCAAGGTTATTATCGACTATCCAACCTTGGAAGAAGAGAAGAAAATTATCCGTAGCCATGTCCGTGATGAATTTGTCACTCCACGTGCAGTCATCAGTGCCGAAAAGATTCTTGAAGCACGGGAATTGGTCAAGAAAGTATATATCGACGAACGAATCGAGCAATATATAGCTGATATCGTATTCGCCACCCGTTACCCGGAAAAATACAATCTCAACGAGATTAAACAGTACATTTCCTTTGGCGGTTCTCCACGTGCTTCTATCAACCTGGCTTTAGCCGGCCGCGCCAATGCCTTTATCAAACGCCGTGGTTACGTGATTCCGGAAGACATCCGCGACATTGCACACGATGTGTTACGTCACCGTATCGGTCTTACTTACGAGGCAGAAGCCAACGACATGAATGCAGATGATCTGATCAACATCATTCTCAACAAGGTAGAAGTTCCCTAAATCAGGATTTGGAAACCATCCTACGGATAAGGGAACGTGATGCTCCTTATCATCCCAACGTACTATTTCTTCTGTAGCCAGCGAGACATCGCCCTACAGAAGAAATCGGCGTAACCTACACTAGTCTGGAGTATCCATCTAATAGAAGGATACTAATAGACTGAAACAAAAATAGATAAACAATAAGAAACATATCAATCAGAATATGGATGCCAAAGAACTTTTGCAACGTGTACGGCGCATAGAAATCAAGACACGTGCACTGACAAACAATATCTTTGCAGGGGAATATCATTCAGCCTTCAAGGGGAGAGGTATGTCGTTTGCTGAAGTAAGAGAGTATCAAGTGGGAGATGATGTGCGCGATTTGGACTGGAATGTCACTGCCCGTTTGAATCGTCCACATATCAAGGTCTTTGAAGAGGAACGAGAACTGACTGTTATGTTACTAATCGATGTCTCCAGCAGTTTGGACTTTGGTACGCAAGGATGCACTCAAAGAGAAATGACCACAGAAATCGCTGCTACTTTGGCTTTTTCTGCAATCCAGAACAATGATAAAATTGGAGTCATCTTCTTTTCAGACCGTATCGAGAAATTCATTCCACCTAAAAAAGGCAAGAAACACATACTTTATATCATCCGAGAACTCATCGACTTCACTCCACAAAGCCATCGTACGGATATTCAAGTAGGGGTGGAGTTTCTGATGAAAGCCTTGAAAAGGAAATGTATTTCTTTCCTAATCAGCGACTTTATCGATGCTAAGGATTATTCAGTACCTTTACTGATAGCCAACCGCAAACACGATATCGTAGGTATCCGCGTATATGACCAACGAATGAAAACTCTTCCTCCAGTAGGACTGATCAAAGTTTTTGATGCTGAGACCGGTCACGAGCAGTACCTCGACACGTCCAGCAAGAAAGTTAGGAAGGCACACGAGGAATGGTGGAATTCAGAAACTCAGAGATTAGAAAATATGTTCAAGAAATGTAATGTCGATTTCGCCTCGGTTGCCACTGATGGCGATTATGTCAAAGCATTGATGGGCTTATTTGCAAAACGTTTTTAATATGGAAATCTCATCTAAGAATTTATATACTTCTATATCTTCAGGATTATTTTACACAATAGTCTGTGCGATGTTCTGCATGACGCCGAAAAGTCATGCACAGGTGGTTGTCGAAATGAAGTTGGATACCGCAGAAATTCTTGTAGGCCAACAGGTTCAATTATCCACCACTGTAAGCACCGACAAATCACAACAAGTGAAATTTCCATCCTACCAGAAAGGCGAAGAGCTGGTCAAAGGACTAGAGGTCATTGATGAATCGCGGATTGACACCAACTTCATCAACGACCACAAACGTGTACAGTTGTTGAAGAAATACACGATTACCTCCTTCGACTCCGCCATCTACAACATACCCGCAATGACGGTCCTTGTAGACGGAGACTCTGTAAGTGCGAAATCTCCTGTTGGACTGAAAGTGAACGTTGTCCCTGTAGATACCACGAAAATTGACCTCTTTGCAGGCCCCCATGCCGTTGTTCCTGAAGCATTCAGTTGGAGGAACCGTCTGATGAGTCTTTCCTTGATTTTATGGTTAGTCTTGCTGTTAGTATTTGCAATTTCAATCAAACTAACACGACATAAACCGTTAACAACCAAGAAGGTAATTAAACCTCAGATACCTCCACACAAACAAGCGTCCAGCGCACTCCACCTATTAGATGTAACTAACGTCAAGGATCAGGAAGACGCTAAACACTTTCATATAGCTTTGACAGACGCCTTACGAGTATATCTTCAGAGAAGATTCAACGTATTAGCTTTGGAGAAAACAACTGAGGAGATTCTCAATGCCATGGAGAACAAAGTCAATGAGCAGGCACTTTCAGACTTAAAATTTATTTTTGAAACTGCCGATCTTGCAAAATTCGCCAAATGTATGACATCGGAATTTGAAATGACACGTTGTCTGAACGCGGCACAGAAGTTTCTGGACAGCACCCTCGATGAAGTCTTGGAAAATCCGGAACCAGAAATACAGATTATAGTACTCAACGACGGCATGCAGAAGAAATTCCGTACCCTGCTTTGGGTAGCATTATCTGTACTGCTTATTGGGGGCATCATCTACGCCTGCTATTTAAGTAACATGATTGCTCAAACTTACCTGTAAAAAAAGATTAGGCTTACTATGACATTTGCTAATATAGAATATTTTTTACTGCTCTTATTACTGATACCCTTTGTAATATGGCATTTCTTTCTAAAACGGAAGCAAGAGCCGTCCATCAAGATGGCCACAACGGTTGCCTATCAGTCATTGCCACGCACCCCACGCACTGCTTTGATACATTTACCCTTCGTGCTCCGTATGATCACCTTTGTCTTGTTGGTGATCATCATGGCCCGTCCGCTGACCACTGTTGCTCTTCACGAAAACGAAGTGGAAGGTATCGATATCATGATGACCATGGATATCTCCACCAGTATGCTGACGCCAGATTTGGAACCTAACCGAATCGAAGCAGCCAAGGAAGTGGCTTACGAGTTCATCACCAACCGTCCCAACGATAATATTGGTCTCACCCTTTTCGGAGGTGAAGCTTTCATGCAATGTCCCCTCACCACGGATCACCAGTCTCTGCTCAGTATGTTCAGCCAAGTTTCCTGTGATTTACAGGCTAGGGGTATTCTTAGTCCAGGTACAGCCATCGGTATGGGTATTACCAACGCCGTATCCCATCTGGAAAACAGTCATGCCAAAAGCAAGGTGGTGATTCTTCTCACTGACGGTGTCGACAATACCGGCGATATTTCCCCGCAGACCGCTGCAGAAATTGCCCGGGATTGTAATGTCAGAGTTTACACCATTTCTGTAGGAAAAGACGGTATCAGCAACCAGACCATTGCACAACTTCCTAACGGAGAAGAATACAAGGCAGATGTGGACAACACCACAGATCCAACGGTACTGCAGAGCATTGCCCAGACCACTGGAGGAAAGTTCTATCAAGCGGACAGTAAAGAGCAACTGAGAGAAATCTACCGCGATATCGACAGTTTGGAGAAAACAAAACTCAAAGTACTGAACTATAGTAAGAAATACGAGGCTTATCAAATCTTTGCCATAGCTGCATTGATTACTTTCCTGCTGGAAGTATTGCTCCGCATTACTTGGTTCCGCAGAATTCCTTAATTTTATAGTTGACTACAATGTTTAGATTTGCCAATCCTGAATATTTTTATTTGCTGATACTTGTACCGGCAATCGCTCTGATTTACTTCATAACCAGCATCAGAGCAAAACGACGGCTAAAGGATTTCGGAGATCCCCGACTACTGAAGAGTCTGGTTCCGAATTATTCTCGTATCCGGCCTCTTGTGAAGTTTATACTCCTGGAAGTAATCATCACACTGATGGTGTTCATGCTTGCACGTCCACAGTATGGTACCAGAGTCGTGGAGGAGACACAAAGCGGAATAGAAGTATCCATTATGATGGACGTTTCCAATTCCATGTATGCCAACGACATCAATCCCAACCGAATCGAGCGTTCTAAACTGATTGTTTCCCGATTAATCGATGAACTCAAGAATGATAAGTTAGCATTAGGTATTTTTGCAGGTGAAGCTTATCCCCAGCTACCAATGACCAACGACTACGTATCGGCAAAAATGTTCTTAGAAAACATTTCCCCCGATATGGTGTCCTATCAAGGTACGAATTTTGCCTCAGCCATCAACCTGGCCCGACATTCGTTCACTAAAAACGAAAAAGTGGGTAAAGCCATCATTATCATCACTGATGGTGAGAACCATGAAGAAGGTGCCCTCGAAGCTGCCAAAGAAGCAGGAAAGGCCGGACTTCACCTTTATATTCTTGGCATCGGATCAACAAGTGGCTCCGCCATACCTTTGGCTGGCGGAGGTGTCATGACCGATAATGAAGGAAAGAAAGTGATCACCTCACTGAATGAGGATGTCTGCAAAGATTTAGCGAAAGCTGCCAATGGCATCTACCTCCATGTCGATGAAACCGACAGTGCGCAGAAAGCCATTCTCTCTGCACTCAACAAACTTCAGAAAGAAGAGAATACCAGTCAGTTCTCCGAAGCAGACGAACAGTTCAGAGCATTGGCCATACTCATTATCTTTATGTTAATTATTGAGTTCTTCCTTTTCGAGACGAAGAATCCATTATTCAAGAACATTAAATTGTTTAAGAAATGAGAAAAATAAGCAATACGATAGGGTGGACACTCCTCTTGATGTTCATGATGTCGACCCAGGTTCAAGCACAGACAGAGGATTGGACCTATATGCACCGAGGAGACCAGCTCTTCAAACAAGGAGATTTCAAATCTGCAGAAAAGTGTTTTGACCATGCCTTGGAACTCGACACGGCCAATGTCAGAGCACGTTTCAATCTGGCCGACACCTATCTGGCACAAGGTATCGCTGACAGTGCCTACGCGCACTTTCAAAGAGCTGCCCAGGAAGGTATCGGGAAGGACAAAAGATTATCCTCCAAAGCTTTTCATAACATGGGTGTGATTACACAAAATACCGCCAACGCTACCCAGGAACCAGACAAGAAGCAGAATTATCTGAAACAAGCCATTGCCGACTACAAAGAAGCACTCCGTCTCAATCCCAATGCTGACGATTCACGCTACAATATGGTACTCTGCATGAAACAACTCAAAGAAAATGAGCAACAGCAGCAGGATCAGCAACAGAACGACAAGTCGAAGCAGAAACAGGAGCAGCAGCAGGAGCCCAAGGACGATAAAAAGCAACAGCAACCTAAGCAAAAGGACAAGCCTGAGCCTCCTAAGGAACAGAAGGACAACACCCAGGCCAAACAGATTCTGAATTATGCCCGTCAGAAAGAACAGCAGACCAAAGAAAAAGTCAATGTTCTTCCACAAAAGAGACAAAGAGGTAAAAACTGGTAGAAAAATCATGGGATAGATAATGAAAAGATACATCAGCATATTCGTCGCGCTAATTTTTAGTGCTTTTACACTGACTGCTCAGGTAAAAATGGAACTGGAAGTTCCTCAGACTGTCGATATCAGTGAAGACTATTTTCAGATAAAGTTCGTTGTCAGCGATGTCAACGCTTCTAATTTTACTCCGCCTTCACTCCAGGATTTCGAACTGCTTTCAGGACCTTACTCTTCGGTGATGAGTAGCACTTCCATCATCAATGGAAAATCGCATCACGAAGGTTCTACGACTTACACCTACACGCTCGCCCCTAAAAAGAAAGGACAATTTACCATTGGTAAGGCAAGCGTCAATGTTGAGGGTAAGACGATTTACTCATCTCCCAAAACGATAAAAGTAACCGGCGACGGGAAACCCCGTTCAAAAGGGCAACAACGCCACCAACAACCTCAGCAAAGCATTCAAAGGGCAGGCAGTGCGATAACCAACCGAGACCTTTTTATTTCTGTCAGTGCCAATCGTAAAAAGATTTATGAACAAGAACCGATATTGCTGACTTACAAGTTCTACGCACAGCCAAGCGTGATGTTAAGTCAAATCGGCATCCAGAAAAAGCCTGATTTTAAAGGAATGCTTTCACAAGATATTCCTATAGGAAATATCTACATGGAGATTGAAGAGAAAAATGGCATCTCCTATAGATCTGGGGTCATTCAGAAATACGTCATCTTCCCTCAAGGTGCTGGTAAAGTCACGGTGCCCGGTGTAACTTTCAATTGCGATGTCATGCAGAGGGATGTAACACTCGACCCGTTTGAGGCCTTCTTCAACGGAGGCGGTACTATCACACGTACCGTTCAAAGAAAGGTGGACGATATTCAGCTCAATATCTTGCCTTTACCTCAACCACGTCCGGCCAATTTCTCCGGAGGTGTCGGAAATTTCAAGATTCATGGGGAGATGCTCACAGAGGAGTTCAAGACCAACGATGTGGCGACCTACCGTATTACGATAGAGGGATCGGGCAACTTGAAACTCATCAGTGCACCTCAACTGGAATTGTCTGATGATTTCGACGTTTACAGTCCAAAAACCACAGAAAAAACGTCGATATCTGAAAAGGGCACCACGGGAAAAATGATCTACGAATATACTTTCGTTCCCAGAAAAGTAGGAGAGTATGAGCTCCCTGCTGTACAGCTAACGTATTTTGACCCTTCTGCTGAAAAATATAAAACGGTTTCCACAGAGACCGTCCCCCTTCATGTTGTGAAGGGTGAACGTACCAACGAAGAATACCAGCGTTCACAAAATCTTCAGCGCAGCGATATCCATGACCTTCACAACAGTGATGTCAAGACTCATACCCGTGACAATTACTTCTGGTGGGGAAGCTTCGGTTATTGGTTGGTTTATCTCCTCCTAATCGGCGTTTTCATGGGAATTTCATTCCTGCTTCAACGATTCATCTCAGCTAACCAAGATTTAGTATCTCTCAATAGCAAACGTGCAGGAAAGATGGCTAAACGCAGCTTAAAGAAAGCTTACGAGTTTATGCAGAAGAACAAGAAGTCGGAATTCTATACAGAAGTATCGCATGCACTTTACGACTACGTTGCGCATAAGTATAATATCACATTGTCTAATCTCAACCGGTCAAGAATTGAGTCCGAACTCAATGAAAAGGGAGTGACGGCCTCTTCTGTATCTGCCTTCCTAAAACTTTTGGATGAATGTGATTTTGCACAATATGCACCAAGCGACCAAGTAATGCGCATGGACGACATGTATCAGCAAGCCATTCAGACGATTATCGATATCGAAAAACAAAAATAACATTGGCCATGAAGCGATTAATATATCTTTTTTTCCTTTTAGTATCTGTCCCTGTCTGGGCTGGAAGCACATTAGAGGAGGCAGACAATACTTACATGCAAGGACATTATGAAGCAGCTGCCCAACTTTATGAGGAGCTGCTGAAGGACCAGGTCAATGCCGAAGCCTACTATAACCTAGGCAATTCCTATTACCGTCTGGAAGATCTCGGCAAAGCGATTCTGAACTACGAAAGAGCCCTGATTTTGGCTCCAGACGACGAGGATGTGTTATTCAATCTTGAAATATGCAAAGCTAAGACACAGGATCAGTTCAACAAGCCATCGGAGATGTTCTTCATCACCTGGTTACGTGAACTGGTAGAAAGTAAAAATGCTGATCAATGGGGGAAGTGGGGAATTTTTCTTCTCTTTGCCAGTTTATTGCTCTTTGGTGTCTATCGTTTCAGCCATCGGATGAGCATCAGAAAAATCGGCTTCTTCTTCTCGATGTTTGGTATCGCAGCAGTTCTTTTAGTCAACCTTGCTGCAGCATGGAACTTCTCTCGGTATCAGAACGACAACCGTGCAGTCATCGTCAAGACCACCCATCTTTACAAATCCAGCAATGGAGAGAACGAAGCTTTGCGAGAGCTTCATCCGGGAACAATCATTGAAGTGATTGATGAAAACTCCAGAGGTTGGTTTGAAATTGAAATGCCAAATGGAAAAACAGGTTGGTTACAACAGGCTGATGCCATTAAGATAAAAGCGTAAGGCATTTTTTATCCTCCCATCTCCCTCAAAAAAACAGGAAACACATGTTAGAACGTCTAATTGATCTCGACCATCAGATAACTTTAGCCATTAATGGCAGCAGTTCTCTTTTCTTGGATGGTGCAGCTAGTGCCGCCACCTCCACATTGACCTGGCTACCGCTAGCTATGGTTCTGGTTTATGTGATCATCAGAAACAACAATTTACGTAATATTATCATGACTCTTCTTGCTGCCGCAGTCTGCATAGCAATTGCCGACCAAGTGGCCTCAGGTATCTGCAAACCTTTATTTGAGAGATTTCGTCCAGCACAGGATCCAACACTAATTCATCTCGTAGATGTGGTCAACGGTTATCGGGGAGGCCGTTACGGTTTTTTCTCCAGCCATGCCGCCAACACCTTCGCCCTAGCTATGTTTATTTCTCTTGTGATCCGGAACAAAGCCCTTACCACAGGTTTATTCTCCTGGGCCATTTTAAATTGTTGGACCCGTTTATATCTTGGCGTACACTTTATGGGAGACATTCTTGTCGGGGTACTCTTCGGTTCCTTAGTTGGACTTACCATCTATTACCTTTTCAGAAAAATCAGTAGGGTAGAAATTGATACCACACATCGTTCCGAAATTCAGACTTCCACAGGTTATCCTCTAGAGCACGTATATTTACTTTTGTCTGTACTCTTATTGACTTATCTCTATATTCTGTTCAGAGGTGCCTGGATTTAATGTTCAAGACGCAAGCTTCTGGAAGCAACAACAAGAAATTCAAATTCAGAATCAGTTCAAAGGACATCGCTATTCCACCATAGGGAAAGGTGATAGGAATTTCCTCTATACCCAAAAAAAATGAGGGTGTGTCGCAATGGCACACCCTCATTTTTGTATTGTAAAAAAGTATCAGAAAGTTTTCAGTACCTGATACAGTCTTTGCACTGGAAGTCCCATGACATTGAAAAAACTGCCATGAATCTCTTCAACAGCCACCAGACCAATCCATTCCTGAATACCATAAGCCCCAGCCTTGTCGTAAGGCAAGTAATTATCAATATAATATTTAATCTCCTCATCTGTAATCTTGGCAAATTTCACTTGACTTGTCACAGAGAAATTCTCTTTACGATCTGCAGTAACCAAAGTCACACCAGTGATGACCTTATGAGTAAGGCCAGACAAAGACTTTAACATCTGATGAGCATTGGCAGCATCGATCGGCTTACCTAATACCTCTCCATCAGGAGTACAGACAATGGTATCTGCTGTTATCAGGAGTTCATCTTCTCCCATCGTAGCCTTGTAAGCCTCAGCCTTCTTTGCTGAAATAAAACACGCAATTTCTTCTCCTTTCAGTCCCTTAGGATAACTTTCATCTACACCTAACAAGGTTCTTACCTTGAAATCCAATCCTAGACGTTGCAGTAATTCTTTCCGACGAGGAGAATTACTTGCCAGGACAATTTTATACTTTAACAAATTCTCAAACATAACAAATCTGTTTAAAACAATGTCTTCTTTTCTATTTAACTTCAAAATCCTTCTGTCAGACAAGATGTGACCACATCCATACATGTTGAATCGAATAGCGATATACCAATAAATACCGTATTACAGGTCAAGGATTTACATGAGAACCTCTATGCTCAACATCATCTCTTTTCCACCTTCTCTCATATATCCTCCTGTGTCTGAACAAAGCAATGATTACCATCCAAAAGCTTCTGCGTTTGACATCCATTTGCCCTGCGCCTTCAGAACTTGCTCAATGACATCTCTGACACAACCATAACCACCGTTATATTGACTTACATAAGTGGCTATCGACTTAATCTCGGAAGCAGCATCAGCAGGACAACAAGGAAGTCCACATGCTTTCATTACCTCGTAGTCGGGAATATCATCTCCCATATAAAGTACTTCCTCCGGTTTCAAACCACTTTCTTCCAACCAGTCTCTAAAACATAAAATTTTGACTGCGACACCCATGAATACATTTTGCAAGCCCAGCGTGACATAACGCGTACGAACCGCTTCACTCCGTCCACCCGTGATAATGGCAAGGTTCAACCCGCACTTTACAGCAAGCTGTAAAGCATATCCATCCTTGATATTGGCGGTACGCACAGGTTGTCCAGCTCCTTCTAATATTACATTATTGGCACTCAGGACGCCATCCACATCAAAAGCCAAAGCTTTGATCTTTTTCAAATCATAATTTATCATAGAATACAAATAGGTTTAAAAGTTAATGTTTGGATTTAAGAGCATATTCATGGATACTCTGGCTCATCAGCCTATAGATATCCTTCCTAAGCTCATCATCTCCTAAAAGTTCAAGCTGATTAGCCATCACGTTTTGATCATAACGAACTGCAGGTCCTGTCTGACCAACCACAGCTGGAAGTTGCTCTAATTTGGCACAGGCCTCTCGGATCAACGGATTCAACAACTGTCCTGGTAATGCTGCCTGATTCAAGATTTCACTGGCTATGGCAAAACAATGATTACTAAAATTACAAGCAAAGACCGCAGCTAGGTGAAGCAGTCTGCGCTGTTCACTAGACAACGGGATAACCGTAGAGGACAACAGGCCGGCTATCGAAGACAACCGTTGCAGGTCTTCCGTATCGTCCGCCTCAACAAATAAAGGGACTGCCGAAAAGTTTAGTTCTCGCTGTTTAGAGAAGGTCTGTAAAGGATAAAGTACACCGTAATGTTTTACGTTTCCATGGAATACACTCATAGGAATACTTCCTGCCGTGTGCACACACAGTCCTTCACGATGCAAGTGACCAAAAGCGGTCACCACCTCAGACAAGGCATCGTCCTTGATAGAAAAAACATAAAGATCAGCATCCGGCATATCCACCAAGGAGTCTGCTATCGGACAATGGTACCGTAAAGAAAACTCCTCTGCAGACTGCGGCGTACGTGTATGAACCCCGACGATCTCGAATCCGGCCTTTTGCATCGCCGCAGCCATGTGTGTCGCAACATTACCTGCACCAATGAAACAGACTTTCAGTGGCATTTTCATATTTGAATTCATCGACATCTTTTCATTAGGTTTAGAATTCTCAACCATTCTACTAAAATCTATAAAAGTACACTACATCGTCATCATTTCCCGTACATCCATCTAACCTGGCGGTCAAACGACGATTGTGAAAAAATTCTGCATGTTATTTTCATATACAATCTTACAATCTCTTCCTGCCAGAAACAGATAGACCGTTATATTCGACTATATCCGCAAACCAACTGGTCAGAACAATTCTCTTACCATCTTCCGGCGTTTCAATTTCAGGTATCCATTCACAAAGGGATGTGACAAAGAATATCCAATAAGGCGCAATCCGAAAGGACGCTCTCCTAAGATTTTGCAGGACTGTCGTAACATGAAAATCGGTAGGATCAGATAGATAAGTAAGCCAAGCAGCATGACTAAATCCACAATCAAGGAAAATGGAACGAAATCATGGTAAAATCCGATCTGGAGACTACGCAAGCCGATGTAAGCCAACTGCACTAAAAGGAACAGATAGAGACTCATAGAAGCCACGCCCTCTCTCCACAGATAATAATGAGCACAACGGGAAGAATGATGTAGGACCTCACGGTAATAACAGCGCAGATTGTTCCATACTTCATAAGCAGGTAAATCCTCCAGCACTTTGGCTTTTTCTCCTACAGCTACACTGACATTCAAAGGAGTAGACAGGGAATCAATCAGAAGATGACTTTCACCGAAGCTCACATTTAAATTGTCAGCATATCCTTTATGTGCCATAAAGGCCGCTTTCCGAATACAGAAATTAGTTTCTGCTCCCCCCATGCAACCATACCCATTGGCAGACCGGAAACAACGCAATAGCAGATGCAATCTTTCAAAGACAGCTCTCTGAGCGTAATGACTTCCGTTGTCCTTATAATTGGCATATCCCACAATAATGTCTGTCTGAGCAGTTATCGATTCTGAAAGAGTTTTCAACCAGACGTGAGAAACCGGGACTGCGGCAGGAGTCGTTATCGCCACCCATTCCGAACGCGCCGCTCTTATTCCTAAAGTAATAGCCAACTTTCTGCGACAAATTTCTGTGGCCGAAGCAGGAACAAAGGTATAACGGAGATTTCTGAAACGCAACTGTAACTGTTCCACCAATTCCTTGGTGCCGTCAGTAGAGGCTTCGTCAACAACTATAATCTCATAATCAGGATAATCCTGTCCTAACAGCAAAGGAAGTCGCTCAGCCAACTGCTCTACCTGATTGTTCGTAGGAACAACTACACTCATCTTAGGAAGCGGGTCATTCACCAGGGCTTTTGCTTTTTTCCATAGTACAACCGGGAGAAGATAATCTCTCCATCTCAGGTAATACAACGAAAACAGACAAACGCATGCGACAATTACAAGTAGATAAATTACAGATTGATAATTCAATAACAAGTATTGTTCAATTTTTACAAGAATAGAATCCATAAAAAAGATTACTATTTAGCTAAACTTTGTCTACGGAATTCAGCGCAAGCGATGGCTGTAGCAACTGCCACATTCAAGCTCTCACTAGTGGCTTGTCCCTGGGGATAGTTAGGAATGTAGAGTTTTCGCGTGACCAGCTGTTCCAAAGCAGGAGATATGCCGTTACCTTCATTTCCCATGATAATCAGTCCACCACGGCTCAAATCCATCTGGTACATGTCCTGTCCATCAAGAAAAGTACCATATATTGGAGTTCCGACTGCCTGGTGTTTGATAAAGTCAATCAAATCGACATAATGTATCTCCACCCGCGCAATTGCTCCCATAGTAGCTTGTATTACTTTCTCCGAGTAAGCATCGGCACATTGTTTCGAACAATAAATATGCTGTATACCATACCAATCAGCCAGACGGATAATAGTACCCAAATTACCTGGATCCTGAACGCCATCGAGAGCCAGAGACAAAGGCTGACGCACACAGTCAGTGACATCCGATGAAGCAGGAAGACGCTGCTGAGAAAACACCGCAATAGTATCCCGAGGTGATTTCAGAGCAGACGCTTGTTCTAGTTCCTTTTGGTCGATCTCAATGATTTCATTGGCAACATATTGAGGATGGGCTGCAAGATAGGAGGGTATCCCTAAAAGCAGTTTACATTCAAAACTTCCCATCAGGTCACCAACTACCTTAGGTCCTTCTGCGACAAATACCCCGTCTTGATCTCTGTATTTCTTCTGACCAAGTGAACGTATATATTTTAATTTATTTTTACTGAGCATATAACCATCAATCCAATTCAACGACTGTTATTCCTGCACCACCAAACTGCACATGCTCGTCATGGTAGTGACGTACCCCGGGTACACTGCCTAGATACGTGCGCACCAACTGACGTAAGGCACCAGTGCCAGTACCATGCAATATACGAATTCTTGTTTGTTCGCACTGAATGGCATCATCCACGAAGTAAGCAGTAGCCGTGAGCGCCTCGTCTGCACGCATGCCACGAAGGTCAATCTCGGGTTTGAAATTCAACTTTTTCTCATACATTGCATCTCTGGTTTCTTTACTTACAAAAGTAGATACCTGCGACACATTATCTTCCTTAGGTTTGGTAGCGCTTTCCAAACGACTTATAGGAAGAGTTGTATACATCATACCGAAAAGCACTTTAGCCTGTTTTCCATTGATTGAATCAATGCGGCCTACAGTGGTCTGACCTTTGATCTTTACATAACAGCCCGGTTGGAAATTCACTTGAGTCGATGAAGTCCCCATCAGTCCAGATGCTGGATCTACCGAAACTGATACGCTGGCAGCTGAAGCAGAAGTCTTTTGCTCCTCATTTTTCTCTCCCTTGTTTTTCTTGCGCTCCTGACGACGTTTGATCTTGGCAATCTTACGCGCATAACGATCCTCCTCGTTTTCCTCTGCTTCAACGATTTCCGTGAATTCCTTCAGTTCCTTACGCACCTCTCGGGTACGCTCTTTTTCGGCCTGAGCTTCACGAATATCACGGATAGTCTTTTCGATTTTGGCGTTCGACTCTTGCAGAAGATTCTGTGCCTGCTCCTTGGCCTTTGCCATCACCGCTTTCTTTTCCTGTTGGAAATTGACCATCTCCTCTTCATAACGAGCTACAGTCTCTTCCAACTGTTTCTCACGCTTATGAATATTCTTACGCTTATTTTCCCAGTACATTTTGTCACGAACAATATCTTGAAGATATTTATCAGACATGATGTAGTCTTTACCTACCAAATCGGATGCATAAGTAATCACATCTTCAGGAATACCTATTTTACGAGCGATTTCCACGGCAAAAGAGCTACCTGGATTGCCGACCTGCAACATAAAAAGAGGTTGCATCTGGGCACGATCGTAAAGCATTGCGCCATTCACCACACTTGGACAATCCTGAGCATAATGCTTAAGATTCTGATAGTGGGTCGTGATTATACCATAGGTACCACACTCCACAAATTTATTCAAAATAGCTTCAGCCATCGCTCCACCGATCTGTGGTTCTGTACCTCCACCAAATTCGTCAATCAGGAGAAGACTCTTGCCATGGCCACGCTTCATCATCTGCTTCATATTCAGCAAATGACTGGAGTAGGTACTTAGATCATCCTCCAGACTCTGCTCATCGCCTATGTCAATCAGGATATCCTCAAAAATACCCATCTTGGAATTTTCTCGTACAGGAACCGGCATACCACATTGCAGCATATACTGCAACAGTCCTACTGTTTTCAGACAGACAGACTTACCACCGGCGTTAGGTCCTGAAATCAACAGAATCTTTTTACCTTCACGGAGGGTGATATCCAGCGGATTCATCTTCTTGCCATGACGCTCCAAAGACTGCTGCAAAAGGGGATGTACGGCTTGACTCCAGTCAATACAAGGATATTTCACGACTACCGGTACCAGAGAATTAAAAGCACGGGAAAAGCCGGCCAGCGCACGAAGATAGTCAATATGTCCTAGAAATTGCAGTGACTGCAACATATCCGAAATGTGAGGACGAATCGCATTAGAAAGGTTCTGCAAGATGCGAATAATCTCTCGCTTCTCCGCAGCTTTCAGCTCACGTATACGGTTATTGGCATCGACCACCGCAGCCGGTTCTATAAAGACGGTCTTTCCAGAAGCAGACTCATCATGGATAATTCCTTTTATCTTACGCTTCAACGAGGGAGACACCGGAATGACCAATCGTCCGTCACGAAGAGTAGGGCTGACATCTCTATCGATGAATCCCTCTGTCTGCGCATCTGTAATAATGCTTCTCAGAGAATGAGAAATACTTCTCATGGTCACTTCCAAGGAATGACGTATACTGAGCAACTCGGTTGAAGCCGTGTCCTTCACCTTTCCATATTTATTCAGGATATTATCAATCTCCTTGACAATCATAGGAAATGTCGGCACAGCAGCCGCCATACGGCAAAGTGCCGGATAAAGTGTGTCGCCGGTCTCTTCAGCATTTTCCTCATCATCAGATGATGTCTGCCTGATGAAAAAGGTCACCAAATCGTCAATAGTTTTGAGAGAACGCTTCAAATCAAACAACTCCAGTTCCTCCATATAAGTACGTTCAGGACGTATTCGAAGCAAAGGCTGACGGACATCGTAGAAGTTGTCTTCATACACATCATCCTCCGTTTCTAAAAACAGTGCAAATTCACTGGCCTGCTCCAAAGCAGTACGTACTTCATCATAATCTTTCATAAAAGTAAGATGATTGTCAACCCATTCTGTTCCCAGAGTCGACAGACATCTTCCCTTTAATAAAGTGCGAATTTCGTTAAAGCCTATTTTTTTCTCAAAATTTTCCGGATAAATCATCTGATTCAGTTTTCTATTCATGCAAAATTACGAAAAAATCACCGATTTCTCACTATCCGAAATCTGATTATATTGCTTATTCGGAATGGAATCTGTAATTATTTCAAAGCAGAGCTTTTTTAATCCTCAAAGTGCATCTGGGGAACACACTGTAAGCAGACGCACAACAAGGGCGCTTTTGATGATAAATGATCAAGAGCGCCCTAATATTTATTTATTCCGGTTGTATCTCATTTTTAGAAGGAAGTTCTTTCCACCCGGCACCATAGGTGTCGTAAGCATCGGTGACAACGACAAAAGCATCGGGATCGGCTTCTTTAATAATATGCTTTACACCGAAGACTTCACGACGGTTTACCACCAGAAAAAGCATTTCTTTATTTTGACCAGTATACAAACCTGAACTCTTGATGCAAGTTGCTGTACGATCCAAATCTTTCAATATATAGTCATGAAGTTTCCCAAGCTCTTTATCACTAATCACAAAAAGCAACTTGTCCTCCTTAGGACCATTAATCACATAAGCAAGAACTCTGGATATCACATAAATAGCAATCAGGGAATAGAACGATAAATGAAGAGCCGGCTGTTTGCTACCGTCGCCTCCAATACCGAGGCCTATCACAACCAAACCGAAGCAAACAACCGTAGCATCCACCAGCAAGATAGCTCTGGAAAACCGAATATGAGCATATTTCTGCAACATCATAGCCACGATGTCACTACCACCGGTTGTCGCCTGATTCCTCACCACGATACCACTTCCAACACCGACGAGTATAGCCCCGATTATAGTTGTCAACATAAGATGATCACTGAAATTGATAAGACCACCCAACAGCAACTGGGGATCGAGAGCATACAGGGCTTCCTGAGTGGGATAGGCCCAGGCGGACATCATATTCATAGCTAACGGTGTGAACATCGCAGCAACAATCGTACGGGCTCCAAGAGATGTGCCCAATAGAATTACGGATAAAGTCAACAACGGAATGTCGAACATATATCCAAATGTACCAACCTGAATGCTCGGAAAGAGATTGTGCAACACAATACTGGCACCGTAAACACCACCAGGAATAATGTTATAAGGATTAATGAAATAAACGAAACCGGCTGCCACTATTATACAGCCTATAAAAATCCACATCCATGAAATCCACCATTTTAAATGCTTGGCTTCCTCCAGTTCTTCTTTAATTTTGGTCAACAATGTATGCATAGGTTTAATTTTGTCCACAAATATATAACTTATATTCCGATAATGTAGACAAAAATAAAAGTAAATTATAGACTACATTCCGGAATTCAATAATCGTACATAAACAACTCCTAGGTAGTATTCTCAAATTCCTTATAAAAAAGCAAGACGTTCGCCAAGTTCTCAACTTAGCGAACGTTTTTAGTTATTAACCGAGGGATTTCATCCCTTTTTAAGAATTCATCGACAATAGATATTCATCATTGTTCTTCGTTGCTTCCATGCGTTTCTTCACATCAGTCATAGCCTCCAACGCATTCATGTCTGCGATATAGTTACGCAACACCCACATGCGTTTGATGGTATTCTCGTCCTGCAACAAGTCGTCGCGACGAGTACTTGAAGCCACAATGTTGACCGCAGGGAAGATACGCTTGTTGGCCAATGAACGATCCAACTGCAATTCCATATTACCAGTACCCTTGAATTCTTCGAAGATCACCTCATCCATCTTAGAGCCGGTATCAATCAAAGCTGTTGCGATAATGGTCAACGAACCGCCACCTTCTATGTTACGCGCAGCACCGAAGAATCGTTTCGGCTTCTGCAACGCATTGGCATCAACACCACCAGAAAGAACTTTTCCAGAAGCCGGACTTACGGTATTATAGGCACGGGCCAAGCGGGTGATAGAGTCAAGGAAAATAACAACATCGTGACCGCATTCTACCAAACGTTTTGCCTTTTCAAGAACAATTCCGGCAATCTTCACGTGGCGGGCTGCAGGTTCATCAAATGTTGAAGCAATGACCTCCGCATTGACGGTACGGGCCATGTCGGTAACTTCCTCAGGTCGCTCATCAATCAGAAGCATCATCAAATAAGTATCCGGATGGTTTTGAGCAATTGCATTGGCGATATCCTTCATCAACATAGTTTTACCCGTCTTAGGCTGTGCCACAATCAGAGCACGCTGGCCTTTACCTATCGGAGTAAACAAATCTACGATTCGACGTGACATACTGTCCCCCTTACCTGTACAAAGATTGAATTTTTCATCAGGGAAGAGTGGGGTAAGATGCTCGAAAGCCACACGGTCACGCACAGACTGGGGATCTCGGCCATTGATCAGGTCGATCTGAACCAAAGCAAAGAATTTTTCTCCTTCACGGGGAACCTTTACCTTACCTTCCACCACATCACCAGGTTTCAAACTGAATTGGCGAATCAAATTCGGTGCCACATATATATCATCAGGAGAAGACAGATAATTATAGTCGGAAGAACGCAAGAAGCCAAAGCCGTCGGGCATCATCTCTAAAACACCTCGACCATCCAATAAGGTTTCAATTTCCGGTTGTGGAATAGGAGCGACAACAGGTTCCTTCTCATATTCCTGTTGCTGTAAATCAGCTTCATCTTTAAAACGGCGGAATTTAGGTGCTGTCAGTTTTTCATCAAACTCATCATCTTGGAAATCATCATCGTTATAAACTACTGGAATATCTTGCAAGATGATAAAATCCTTATCCTTATTCTGTTCAATCAATGCTATTTCTTCAGCAAATTCCTCATTCTTAGGCTCAGACAACTGCGGAGACTGCATTTTCCCAACGATTGACTTTGCCAATTCCTCTGCAGAAAGCATTTCACTTTCTGCGACGTTTTCTACATTTGAATTTTTAATCTGTTCATTCAAGAAATCAGGTAGATCTTCGTCAAAACTGGACTTCTTGACTTCAACGGTCTGTTGTAATTCATCTGCTTCTGCTTCAGCTACCATCTCTTCAGGAACAGCTGTTTCCGGTTCTGCTATTTCTGTGTCTTCTTCACTCACCGTGTTGTTTTCCTGAGCTTCTCTAGCTGCGATTTCAGCTTTTGAAGGTCTTCCTCTTTTACGTTTTGGAGGTTCAGGTACAACATCCTTTGTGTCATCTACAGAAGATTGTTCTGTGGATTCGGCTTTTTCAAAGCGTTCACTTTGACCTTTGGAAGCTGAATAAATGTGGTCGACGTCTTTCTTGACGATACGTGTACGCTTCTTAGCTGGCTGTGAAGCTTGTTGTTCTGCAGATAATTCAGCCTGTGCATCAAGAATGTCATAAATCAAGTCATTCTTCTCAGAACTTGATTTATGTGGAGTATCCATAGATTCCGCTATTGATCGAAGTTCCACTTCATCTTTATTTAAAAGTTGTTCTTTGGTAAAAAGTGGCATGTTTATATTTTTTTGAGAATGCCCAATAATATAAAATGAGGTTTAGTATAATTGGGAAATTTGATTATTTGTCTAGATTTGATATATTGAAGAGTGAAAACAGCCTTACTTTCCATTTTCACATTGCAAATGTAAGCATTTTATTTAAATAGACGAATGTTAACTCTGTTTTTTTTACTAAATTCGCAAGAAAATAAAAATACCTATATATTAATAGTAAAAGGGCTGAGCAAGATAAAACGTTAGGACCCTATTTAAATAAATACAGATTAAATCAGACTTTAAGGATATCATGAACCCATTATTAGAAGTACAACATCTCACCAAGAGCATCGGCGCTCTGGTCTTGTTTGAAGATATATCCTTTTCCATAGCAGAAGGAGCTCACGTCGGTCTCATCGCTAAGAACGGAAAGGGAAAAACGACCCTCCTGAATATTCTTTCAGGGAAAGAGGATTATGATGACGGTGAGATTATTTTCCGTAGAGACATCCGGGTTGGATATCTGGAACAGGCTCCTGTCTATAACCCGGAAATGTCAGTGATTGACGCCTGTCTAAGCAGTGCCGGAGATTTATCTGATTTAATCAGCCGCTATGAGCATTGTCTGCTCACTCCTGGCAATCCTGGTCTAGACGTGCTGATTGATGAGATGGAGCGTAGAGCTGCCTGGGATTTCGATTTGAAAGCAAAACAGATTCTCTCCAAACTGAATATTACACATTTGGAACAACCCATCGGACAGCTCTCCGGTGGACAGGTGAAACGTGTCGCCTTGGCCAACGTACTTTTAACGGAACCTGATCTGTTGATTCTTGACGAGCCCACCAACCATTTGGACTTAGGTATGATTGAATGGTTGGAAAACTATCTGAGCCGAAATGGTAAGGCTTTGCTGATGGTCACCCACGACCGTTATTTTTTGGATCGTGTCTGCAGTGTTATACTTGAACTCGACAATACTTCTATGTATACTTACAAAGGAAACTACGAGTATTATCTTGAGAAAAGAGAGGAACGAATCTTGGTTAAGAATTCCAATATCACTAAAGCCAACAACCTTTATCGAAAGGAGCTGGACTGGATGAGAAGAATGCCATGCGCCCGTGGAACAAAAGCAAGATACCGTAAGGACGCTTTCGTTGAATTGGAAAAACTGGCGAAAGAAAGAACGGAGGAAAGAGCTGCGCGCCTGGATATCAAAAGTGGATATATCGGTTCAAAAATATTTGAGGCTGAATATGTATCCAAGGCTTTCGATGACCCAACTAAACCCGGAGGTAAAAAAGTAATCTTAAAAGACTTCTACTACAATTTTGCCCGCTATGAGAAAATGGGTATCGTTGGTGACAATGGTACAGGAAAGAGTACTTTTATTAAATTACTACTGGGCGATGTTAAACCGGACAATGGTAGGTTTGTGGTAGGTGAGACGGTCAACTTTGGCTATTTTTCTCAGGAGGGTATCCAATTCGACCAACAAATGAAAGTGATTGACGCGGTTCAGAGAATCGCTGAAACAATTGATCTGGGCGGCGGAAAGAAACTCACCGCCATGCAATTTCTGAATCATTTCTTATTTCCACCAGCTCGCCAACAAGACTACATCTACAAGCTTTCCGGAGGAGAAAAGAGACGTTTATATCTTTGCACCGTTCTGATGAGAAATCCGAATTTTCTGATTCTGGATGAACCTACCAACGACCTTGATATACCGACCTTACAGCTCTTGGAAGAATACCTAGCTGACTTCAGAGGTTGTGTGATCGTGGTAAGCCATGACCGTTACTTTATGGATAAGGTAGTAGATCATTTACTTGTATTCAAGGGGGATGGTGAAATTAATGACTTCCCTGGAAACTACAGCCAATATCGTACTTGGTTGGAATTAAAGGAAGATGAAGAGAAGGAAGAAGAAAATGCCAAGAAAAAAGTCGATAATGGTCATAACACGAATACCTGGGGCGGTACTAAAAAGAGAAAGCTGAGTTTTAAGGAAAGAAAAGAAATGGAAGAGCTGGAAGTTCAAATTGAAGCACTTGAAACTGAAAAGAAACAAATTGAAACGGATCTTTGCAGTGGTCTGCTCAATGCCGATGAACTGACCGAAAAAAGTAAAAAGTTACCTTTGTTACAAGAGGAACTTGACGAAAAATCTATGCGTTGGCTGGAATTGAGCGAAATAGAATCATAGTTATCCGTCGCTTCATTCTCCGGGAATAACATCCAGACTTCCCAATAGAAAAGGATAATAAGGTTCTAATTTGACAGATGATAAGATAGTATACCGAACGAAAATAAATAGATTGTTATGAAACCACTAGCAGAAAGAATGCGTCCTACGACTTTGGAAGATTATATCGGACAAAAACATTTAGTAGGAGAGGGGGCTGTCCTGAGAAGAATGATTGACTCCGGAAGAATTTCCTCTTTCATTCTGTGGGGACCTCCGGGAGTTGGGAAAACAACTTTGGCAAAAATCATCGCTAATAAACTCGAGACTCCTTTTTATACACTGTCTGCAGTCAATAGCGGGGTCAAGGATGTTCGTGATGTGATTGAGAAAGCTGAAAAAAACAGATTTTTCAGTCAACAGAGTCCAATTCTCTTTATTGATGAAATCCACCGATTCTCCAAATCCCAACAAGATTCCTTACTCGCTGCGGTCGAAACAGGTTCCATCACGCTAATTGGTGCTACCACAGAAAATCCGTCCTTTGAGGTCATCCGTCCTTTGCTTTCTAGATGTCAAGTATATGTTCTGAAATCACTTGACAAAGAAGACCTTTTGTCCTTAATTCAACAGGCGGTAACCAAGGACAGCGTGTTGAAAGAAATGACTTTTGATATTCAAGAGACAGAGGCACTATTACGATTCAGCGGTGGAGACGCCCGAAAACTACTCAATATACTGGATTTGATTATAAATGCATCGTCTGCAGACACCGTGGTGATCAACAACCAGATAGTGACAGAAAGGTTGCAGCAGAATCCCTTGGCATTCGACAAGGACGGAGAGATGCATTACGACATTATTTCAGCCTTCATTAAGAGTATCCGCGGCAGCGACCCAGATGCCGCACTTTACTGGTTGGCGAGAATGATTGTCGGCGGAGAAGACCCCAAATTCATTGCTCGCCGATTGGTCATCTCAGCCGCAGAAGATATCGGCCTTGCCAATCCCAATGCTTTGTTATTAGCTAATGCGGCATTCGATGCGGTTCAGAAAATCGGTTGGCCCGAGGGTAGAATTCCTTTGGCTGAAGCAACGGTGTATCTTGCAACTAGTCCGAAAAGTAATTCAGCCTATGCCGCAATCAACGCAGCTATTGATTTTGTCAAAAAGACAGGAAATGAACCGGTTCCATTACATCTGAGAAATGCTCCAACTCAACTAATGGCACAATTGGGTTATCATGACGGTTACATTTATCCACATGATTATCCCAATCATTTTGCTCCTCAACAATATTTGCCGGATCAGTTAACTGACGCCAGGTTCTGGCATCATGCAGACAATGCTCAGGAATTAAAATTAAATGAGCGCATGAGAAACTGGTGGGGAGAAAAGAAATCTTAATATTCGACAAATGGAAATATTCGATTCCAATGTCATAACCAAAGGACGGATTGACCTTGTGGGGTATTCTTAATCATCATCGATTCAACTTTATTCTAAAGAAAATATTAGAATTGGTTGTTACCACTAAAGAATATAGACATACTGAAAACTCAATGGATGTTTTAAGTATGTCTATTCATTTTTCCAACGCATATAAAGGAAGTACCTATAAAGAAAGTTCAACGTAATCTCGTGTTGTATTTTCAGACGTGAACAAATTCCAGGCGCTGTCAAATTATCTGCAGGAAGTTCTGGAGTAGTCATCTCATAATCGCTATTAAACATAATCATGATTATATGATAAAAACATCCAGGATAAGGTTATACTCAAACATTTTATATCTTTGGTAGAAATATCTAAAAAATACAATTCTGAAAAATACTGCAAAAAGTCAACACTAATAGACCATAACCCCAACTATTACTTTTTACAAAATCTGGTAGTAACTTAGATAAAACTGGCAGTAACTTAGATAAAACTGGCAGTAACTTAGATAAAACTGGCAGTAATGTAAATTAATCTACATTACTGCCAGATTTATCCAAAAGCCATCTACAAAACTTGGAGGGATTAACGCCCTATACATCGTTCCCAATACAAAAGGTCAACTATTACATGTTTCCGATGAAACCTCAACAGGCCGCATTTGAATTCTCCTTACCTCAACCATGCAAATTGCTTACCACAACGAAAATAGTAAAGAAAAAAGTACTCACATATATCAACTGGATACAGTGAGTACTTTTAGAAGTATTTCTGTCTATCTCTCTCGGATAAGACAATCTCTAGAATTACAACATCCGATGAGAGCCGTAACGATTAACCACAATGGAAATAATTATGAACAAGTTCGAGCACCCCTTCCTGATCGTTCTCAAGATCTTTTCTGAGAGTCTCGTCCTTAAAAACTCTCAGACCAGCCAAGATACCATCAATCATTGCCGGGCTAAATACATTGTATTTTTCGAAATAAGCACGTTGCTGTTCCAAACATGCCGCAGAAGCCACACAGCTATCCGGCAACTGAGCCAATTCCTTTAATTTGTCAGCATTTTCTGCCTTATGAATATTTACATTGACATAATTCTTCTCAGCGACCTGAAGCGCATTATCCATTTCAAAACCATGACGACAAGCCACTGCAAGACCAGCTATCAACTGATACAAATCTGCAGAACCGTCTGGAGAACGCATTTCGACCGTCTGTTTCTGAGTGGTATCAAAATTGCTAGCATCTTCCAAAGGATTAGCCTGTGAACACATATCCTTCTTAGCGGACCAACCTAACGGAACTCGTACCAAGACAGAACGATTTCGGTCACCCCAACAGACATTCGTCGGTGCTTCCTGATGTGGCACTAATCTAAAGTAGGAAGTCGGATTCTTATTGCCAAAAGCAGTAATTGAAGGAGCAAGTACCATCATACCAGCAATAGCCTTACGGGCTGTTTCGGAGAGTACTCCATTATCGAGCATCTGATTGTGACCGTCCTTCATAATACGCATATGGATATGCAAACCAGAACCAGCCTTGCCGGTCGTGATCTTAGGAGCAAAAGTAATGTCATAACCATATGAATATGCCAGGTTACGAATCACCCATTTGGCCAACATTAACTGATCAGCAGCTTCTTCTGCATATACAGGCAAGAACTCGATTTCGTTCTGTTCATAGATTTTACCATCAATAGTAAAGTTACCCACTTCTGAATGACCATATTTAATCTGTCCTCCAGTCTGAGCGATATACTGCATACATTCAGCGCGGAACATATTAAACTTAGCAAATGGCATAGATTCGTGATATCCCTTCTGATCGGTTGCTGGGAAAAGCCCGTCATCTTCCCGAATAACATAATATTCCAACTCTCCCATCGCCTGGAATTCCATCCCTGTCACCTGATTGAATGCTGCACAAGCTTTATGAAGCGTATGTTCAGGTGAACTTTCCAAAGGTTCTCCATCCTTGTTGAAGAAGGAACAAAGCATGGATACTGTAGGTATATCGGCAAAAGGATCCTCAAATGCGGTTCTAAAACGAGGTATAACATAAAGGTCACTACTCCCCGCTTCTATGAAAGGAAACAAACTGGAACCGTCCACTCTTTCACCACAGGTCAAGATTGCATCCAGGTAAGCTGCATTATTGATATAAAAACTAAGAGTCTTTAATCTACCATCTGCTGCAGGATACATAAAATTCACCATTTCAATATGGTTCTCCTCAATGTACTTGACAATGTCTGATTTAGTGAATTCACGGGCTGGCTTCTGTAAATAATCCACCAATCTGTTCGGATTCATTTTGATTTCATTTTCCATAATCATAAGTATTAAAGTTAGTATTCGGTGATTCAAAGATACTAAAATGTTATAGAAAATGCACGGAACGGGATAAAATTTTAAAGACCGATGATAAATAAAATATAAAAAGGACAGGACCTCTTGTCTTGCCAATAGACATCTTCCCCTACCCTTCAAGAAAACACCTGGCAAAAAAGAAACCAACAATCTAGTATTCGTTGGGTGAGCCAAGGCTGAGCTGCGTATTTTGACTCGCAAGCTTACCGACAGAACCCACATTTCCCTTTCGAAACAACGATAACAAATACGAAAAAGGGAGACAATATCGAATTGTCTCCCTTTCTCGTACACTCTCAGAGGTTCGAACTCTGGACCCACTGATTAAGAGTCAGTTGCTC
>SAMEA104404097__coassemble_372_pt1 | contig 45931 bp, 32 predicted proteins | sample SAMEA104404097__metabat2_low_PE_059 | metagenome-assembled genome bin SAMEA104404097 (sample SAMEA104404097) | Balaenoptera acutorostrata | reverse complement strand
ACTTCAAAAGGTTGATCAAGCTAAGCAAGTTGTTTTCGTAGTACTTCAATGGCTTCTCAACACTTTCACCGACAGCCTTGGAAGCTGCGAAGTGAATGATACCGCTGATGCCTGGATATTTCTTAAATACAGATTCCAATTTCTGGAAATCGCAGCAGTCAACTTCTTCGAAAGCAGGACGAATACCTGAGATCTTTTCAATACCGTCAACTACTTCAGCCTTAGAGTTGCTGAGGTTATCAATAATAACTACATCATAGCCTGCAGCCTGTAGTTCTACTGTTGTGTGTGAACCGATAAAACCGGTACCACCAGTCACAAGAATTGTCTTTTTCATTGTGCTTAAAAGTTTAAATGAGTATCTACTTTGCAAAAGTAGCAATATTTTTTGTTTAACGACTCTATCTCTTCACTTTTTTAAACATAAGATTCAGAATAACGGAAGAAATGTCAAAGTTATTCTGTCAAATCTAAAGTTTCACCTGAATTGCGGCCGGATACAGGCGCAGCGGATCATAGAAGGTGGAGAGACTATTCACCAGATGGCGTACATTGCATTTCAGTTTCCCCTTAAATACCTCTCGGCCATTCACCCTGACCGTAACCTTCTTGTTCAGGTCCACCAGATGTTCATCCAGGTAGATGATGAATTCTCCCTGGGTGGAAGGAGTATAAGTTCTATGGAACTTCATCTCTATCCCCCACCTTGGGTCTTTCTGTATCGTCTTATAATGTACGTCGCTCACCGTCAGGTTGACCACATTGTCCTGGATATCCATATCGTAACGGGTACGGAGTTCTTTATTCGGACGTTCGGTAACCACGAGATTGTAGAACCCGCTGCGGTGCCAGCCATCCATGTCGTAATCCTCCCAGGAGAAACTTTTTGGCCATGGATTGCGGACATGGGTTTTCAACCATGGAGTCGTGGGACTATAGTCTAGTCCGTGAGCACGACCAGGTACCAGTTCTATCCGATGATCATAATCACCAGGATGCAGGAGAGCCAGACTGTCGAGCGCCTCTTTCGTATAGGTGGTCAAGATATCGCGATAGAACCCTTTATCCAAAGCACCGGTCAAAAAACTGAAACCGATATGACGACAATTTTCAACGGGAGCATTTTTTAATGGTTCGCCACCAGCCATCGGTCCTGCAGCAGCCCAATAATCAGCATAGAAAGAAGCGAGACGCTGACTTCCATAGCCACCTTCAGAAATACCAAAGACATAAAGACGGTTAGGGTTGATATACTCCTTCAGCAAAGCCTGACGAAGCAGTCTTTGCCAGATATACTGTTTGGAGCGTTGATACCATCGGTAATATTCTCCCTCGTTCGGTATCTGAGGAACGAAATAGACGGCCGGAGCATCATCAAAATACTGGGCGAGTTTCAGACCTGTTGACCATTCTGCCTCCTTGGGACCGGAACCATGAAGGTAGAGGAACAAAGGATATCCCTCCTCAGGCTGTTTCCCCTTCGCCCCATAATAGTAGGGCATAACTGCATTGGGCTCCAGTTTCTCCGGTATCGCCCATTTTCCATTGTTTTCGGGGGACAAGGCTGAGAGATCAATCAGCCGTTCCTCATCCAATCGCTGGTTAGCCGATTGCCAGGCTTTCCAGATCTCGGCCCTCTTGCCCTCCAATGTTTTCAATTTTAATTTTTCAGAAGCTGTAAATTGAGCACCCGACTCACTCGACAGGGACTGCACAAAGAAATCCTCATAGGTCTGGCTCTTCTGTGCACAGACTGAGGTAAAAGACATCATAGCGAAAAGGGCTACGGTCAGTTTCATTTTATTCATATTACTTTTATCATTTAGGGAAAAACCGATGTCTCTGCTTTGAACGCTACAGATTCAAAATTCCCTAGTCACACAAACATCTGCCATAGCCTTCGACAGACTATGACAGATGCATTTTATCTTTGATTCCTTAATAAGCAAATATAGGATAAGCCTTCATCCGTTCGTTGACTCTGGCACGTACAGCAGCGATGACTTTCTCATCTTCCGGAGCATCCAGAACGGTCTCAATCATTTCAGCAATCTCAACCATCAGGTCTTCCTTAGCTCCACGCGTAGTGATGGCCGGCGTACCCAGACGGATGCCTGAGGTTTGGAAAGCACTACGGCTGTCAAACGGAACCATATTCTTATTGACGGTAATATCGGCGGCCACCAAAGCATTCTCAGCGACCTTACCCGTCAAATCAGGATACTTGGATCGCAGGTCCACCAACATGCTATGATTATCGGTACCGCCACTGACGATGGTAAAACCACGCTTCATCAACTCGTCAGCCAGACAAGCTGCGTTTTTCTTGACCTGCAAGGCGTATGCTTTAAATTCAGGTTGGAGCGCTTCTCCGAAGGCTACGGCCTTGGCCGCAATCACATGCTCCAACGGACCTCCTTGAATGCCTGGGAACACAGCACTATTGAGCAACTGACTCATCATCTTCACCTGCCCCTTTGTCGTGGTCAATCCCCATGGATTTTCAAAATCCTTCCCCATCAAGATTACACCTCCACGTGGGCCACGAAGGGTCTTATGAGTCGTAGAAGTCACAATATGCGCATATTTCACAGGATTATCCAACAATCCAGCAGCAATCAAACCGGCAGGATGCGCCATATCAACCATGAAAAGAGCACCGACCTTATCTGCAATAGCACGCATTCTCGCGTAATCCCATTCACGGCTATACGCAGAGCCTCCGCCAATAATCAATTTAGGCTTGTGCTGTAAAGCCAGCTGTTCCATCTCGTCATAATCCACCCTTCCGGTTTCTTTATTGAGATTATACCCTATCGGATGGTAAAGGATACCGGAAGTATTGACTTTGGAACCATGAGAAAGATGACCGCCATGATCCAGGTTCAGTCCCATAAAGGTATCTCCCGGCTGAAGTACAGCCAAGAATACGGCTGCATTGGCCTGAGCGCCGGAATGCGGCTGAACATTGGCATATTCCGCATCAAACAATTGGCAGATACGTTGGATGGCCAACTTTTCAGACTGGTCCACCACGCCACATCCGCCATAATAGCGTTTGCCAGGGTACCCCTCTGCATATTTATTGGTCAAGCACGACCCCATGGCCTGCATCACCTGGTCGCTGACAAAGTTTTCGGACGCAATCAGTTCTATACCACGAAGCTGACGCTGATGCTCTGCTTCGATAAGATTGAAAATTTCTTCGTCTCTTCTCATAATAGTAAATTTAAGAAATGAAAAACGAACAAGCAATCAAAGGAAATGTCCCTTAAATTACCTGTTCGCTAAAAGGTTATCTAGAAAATAGCTGATATCAGCTCAGATAAACAGTTGGAAAGCCCAAAATGAAGAATTCTGGAGAGACCAACTTATTTTGCTTTGTCTACGAGTTTAACTTTGTCCAGACTCTGTTCTTTCTCACAATACTTACAACGGATAATACCTTTCTGAAGGTCCACCACATTGAAATAGGTATTCATCGGCTCGTTGTTCGTGATACACTTTGGATTAGCGCAACGCACGATACCCACAATCTCAGAAGGTAAACTCACTTTGCGCTTTTCGACCACCTCAAAGTCCTTGATTGTACACAAAGTCACATTAGGAGCAATGACGGAAAGCGAATTCATCTCGTCATCTGTAAAGTATTTGTCAGCCACCTTGATGATACTCTTATGACCTAATTTATTACTTTTCAGATTATACCCCATCATAATTGAAGAATTATGAATTTCAGAAAGGTGTAACAAATTGATCACTTCAAAAAGTTTGGTACTTGGTATATGGTCGATGACCGTACCATTTTCGATAGCGGCCACTTTCAATTGTTCTCTTTTCATATTTTTATCTTATTTAGCGCATTCCGGCGGCGTCGGGAACGAATCCAGCAACCGGACGCATTTTCAGATTTTATTCTCTCACAACTCACTTAATGAGGGCTGGCTTTTACTGGATGATGGATGGGTCAGCCTTGACATCATCCAAAGTAATTCCAAGGACATCGCAAATGATTGCTTCACGAGCAAACAGACCATTGTGAGCCTGCTCAAAATAATAAGCATGTGGATCCTCATCTACGTCATAGGCAATTTCGTTGACACGAGGCAGTGGATGGAGAATTTTCATATTCTCGCGGGCATGTTTCAACATCGCTGCTTTCAAGATATAAACGTCCTTGACACGTTCATATTCCATCAAATCTGTGAAACGCTCGCGCTGAACACGGGTCATGTAGAGGATATCGGCATCGCTGATGTTATTCTCATCAAACTGTTCGGTCTCGACAAACTTGATGCCGTTAGCCCGGCAATATTCCTTATATTCTTCCGGCATTGCCAATTCCTTAGGGGCAATAAAATGGAAGGTTGGATTGAAATGGCGCATCGCCATCAGCAAGGAGTGTACCGTACGACCATACTTCAGGTCACCGACTAGATAGATATTCAGATTTTCGAGTGTACCCTGAGTCTTATAAATAGAATAAAGGTCCAGCATAGTCTGCGTAGGATGTTGGTTGGCTCCATCACCAGCATTGATCACCGGAACGGGGGCTACCTCACTAGCATAACGGGCTGCACCTTCCAAATAATGACGCATTACGATAACATCAGCATAGTTTGACACCATCATAATTGTATCTTTCAATGTTTCTCCCTTAGTAGAACTGGTCACCTTAGGATCGGTGAAACCAATAACTCGAGCACCCAGACGATTCGCAGCCGTTTCAAAAGAAAGACGGGTACGAGTGGAAGGCTCGAAAAACAATGTTGCTACTACTTTACCATTGAGAATTTTCCGATTGGGATGTTTCTCAAACTCCTGTGCCATCTGAATCAAATATTCAATTTTCTCCTTTGAGAGATTGGCAATGGTGACTAAATTACGTTTCATATCAAACCTGCTATATGATTTATGCAAAGGTAAAAAATATCTTTGAAATTTCCTCTTTCATTCTTCCTTTTTCTCAACATACTTTTCGAATTGTTGAAGAGGCGGCAATTTTATGCGATGAGAAGAAAGAACGGTCACGAGGATTTGTTTTGGGGTGAATGTTTTCTGAGCCCTCTCCTCCACTGGGTCCGGGACTAGATGATGATTTTTGAGAGTCGATGATTGTCTGAAGGATAAGTACGGACGCCTCAAAAAAACAAATCAGGAGTACACCCGGTGGAGCCGTTTGTGACTTATAAGTCCGACCTACATAAAAGAGGCCAGACACGCAACGCGTCTGGCCTCAATGGAAGGGTTAATCTTCTTCTTTCATGTGACGAACGATACCCAACTTAGTTCCCTTCAAGAAATTGAGGATATCGTGGATTTCATCACTCATCGGAATCTGCTCTGGAATCTTGATGATGCAATCTTCCAAACTGAAATTAGCAGTGTAAATCAAACGGTAAGTGTTCGCAATGTGACGGAGCACACGGTCGGTATAACCGAGATGCTTCAGAATTACGGCATTCACCCCATGATAGCTCGCAGGATTGCCCCCCAAGATGACATAAGGAGGAACATCCTTCTGTACACGGCATCCACTTTGAATCAGAGAATAACGACCGACACGTACATGCTGCAACACGACGACGTTGCTGCTCTGGATGGAGCAATCGTCAATCTCGCTCTCCCCTGAAATAATGGTACCGATACCCACGACACATTTATTGTGAATCTTCACATCATGGCAGATATGGACACGGTCCATCAAGAAGTTGCCATCACCAATAGTCGTCGCCTTATCTTCGTAAGTGCTACCAGCAATCACAACGTTCTCGCGAATACGATTATCGTTGCCAATAACCACATGGGTCTTTGAGCCTTCCACAAAATGGAAATCCTGTGGTGTTGCACCGATCACGGTATTCTGGTAAATGATGTTGCTGCTCCCCATTGTAGTTCCTTCAAGAATGCTGACATGAGGCATGATCACACAATTGTCACCGATGACAACATCCTTGTCGATAAAGGCAAAGGGTTTTACTTCAACATTATTCCCCAACTTTGCAGACGGGTCTACATATGCTAAAGGACTAATCATAATTATATATTTGTTTAAGGTTAATTTCTTCCTCCTCCGAGAGTCTGGTAGAGACTGATGGCAGACTGTACCTTGGCGTACTTGTCATTAATCAATGCGAGCTGACCTGATAAAAGGCTCTGCTGAGCAGTCAATGTCTCAAGGTAGCTAGTACGATTGCCGTATTGGAACAAGAGCTGAGTATTCTCTACCGCCTTTTCCAATTCAACGACCTTCTGTTCTCTGAGTGTCACTTGTTCTGAAGCTGCCTGATAGCTGTCGAGAGCCTCGCTCACCTGCTGGCCAGCTTTCAAAAGTGACTGCTTGAAGTCGAGTTCCGCAGCCTCTACATCCAATTTAGAAATTTTGAGGTTAGCCATCAAACGACCATTGGAGAAGATGGGCTGTACAATATTGCCCACTGCATTGGCAATAAACTTCGCTGGATTGATTACGCCTGCACCGGCACTGTTCGTCCAACCAGCCACGCCACTGAGTTTCAAACTTGGATAGAACTGAGAACGCGCAATGTTCAACTTATAGAAATTACTAGCCAAGTTGTATTCTGCTATCTGAACGTCAGGACGGTTAGAAAGCAACTGCATAGGTAGACCTACTGACAACTGCACCTCCATTGGATCTGCAGAGAACTTGCCACGTTCAATGGCATGCGGAGTTTCCATCATCAAGACGCTGAGTGAATTCTCCACCTGGCGGATACTGGTTTCCAATTTGGGGACACTTGCCAAGAGTTCATAATAATTGGCTTTAGCCTGAGCAACCGCAGCTTCGGTAGTCATACCAGCCTCCTTCATAGCTTCCATCGCCTCCACGTTCTTTTTCCAAAGTTCTACCGTAGAATTGGTGGTTTTCAACTGCTCGTCGAGCATCTCCAGTGTGTAATACATATTAGCAACACCAGCAATGATTGAAGTCTGAGTGGCCTGTTTAGCCGCCTTGGTCATGGCCAGGTTGGCTTCAGCCTGTTTCTTCGTATTGCGCAAACCTCCCATAGGTCCGAAATTCCAACTGGCAGAGAACGGCAGCGTATAAGTCTGAGTGGCCTTGTGGTGGTCGAAACTAGCGACCTGACCTTGTGGAGCAAAGGCTAATGCAGGAATATAAGCCAACTTGGAAACAGTCAGTCCCGCTTTCATCTTCTCGATATTCATCTCAGCCTTCTTCATATCCGCATTGGCGGTCAACGCTTTCTCAATCAGAGCCTGCAACTGTGGTTCTGTGAAGACCTCACGCCAAGGCAGGTTTCCGAAATTGGCGGTATCTGTGGAGGCAAGTACACCAGTCAGACTGGCGGTGTCGCGATAGAGCGCCTCTACCTCACCCAAATCCGCTGGACGTTCATAACTTCTATACAGATGACAGCTGGATAATAAGGCACATCCACCTATGATAAATAATATTTGTCTCTTCATTATTGCTATTTTTATGTAGAGGCGGACAAGCAGTTCAACATCGCGGTTGTCCGCTTGTCCACCTGTTTACTTCATCAATTAATTACCGTATTGTTCAATATCAGAAGTAGCTTCTGAATTATCAATGTCTTCCCAAGTCATTGGCTTAACCTTTTCCTGAAGATACTGGAAGATCAAGAACAATGCTGGAACGATGAAAATCTGGAAAATCATACCGATCAACATACCACCGATAGCAGTAGTACCCAATGAACGGTTACCATTAGCACCTACACCGAAAGCAAACATCAAAGGCAACAAACCGATGATCATAGCCATTGAGGTCATCAAGATAGGACGAAGACGAGCACCGGCACCCAATACTGCTGCCCAGGAGATACTCATACCCATCTTACGACGGTCGAGGGCGAACTCAACAATCAAGATGGCATTCTTCGCCAACAGACCGATCAACATGATCAATGCAATCTGAACATAGATATTGTTGACTGCCTCACCAAAGATCGGCATGATGCTATTCAGACCACCCATACCATGGATGAACAAGAAGGAGCCTAACAAACCGAACGGCACAGAAAGCAATACGGCGAATGGCAAGATATAACTTTCATACTGTGCAGAAAGCAACAGATAAATGAAGAGGAAGCAGAGCAAGAACACCATTGAGGTAGAGCTGCCACTAGTCTGACTCTCTTCACGAGTTGTACCAGAATATTCGAAAGAGTAACCCATTGGCAATTTCTCAGCAGCCACCTCATTGATGGCCTGGATAGCCTGACCTGAAGTATAACCAGGAGCAGGGTTACCGTTGACTGCCAAAGCGGTGTACATATTGAAACGGTTGACGTTATCAGGACCGAAAGTTGGCTTGATACTCATGAACTCTGTGATCGGAGCCATTTCGTTACCATTGCGCACCTTAATCTTATAGAGTGATTCGAAATTGGTACGTTCACTCTGTTCTGCCTGAACCATAACACGGTAAAGTTTACCGAAACGGTTGAAGTTGGAAGCATAAAGACCGCCATAATATCCCTGCAAGGTCGTCAGGATGTCGTTAGGTGACAAACCGGCACGCTTACACTTCGCAGCATCAATATCAATCATGTATTCCGGGAAGTTCGGGTTGAAGGTTGTCTTTGCAGATTCAATTTCTGGACGTTTTTCCAATTCTGCCAAGAATTCCTGAGAAACCTCGAAGAACTTGTTCAAATCACCACCGGTACGGTCCTGCAAGTTGAATACGAAACCATTGGATACACCATAACCAGGAATCATAGGTGGCTGGAAGAACAAGACGGTTGCATCCTTGAATACGTCACGAGAACGAAGATACAAGTTGGCAAATACCACTGTTGAACTTTCCTTCAAGGAACGTTCACTCCAGTCCTTCAACTTAATGATGAAAGAACCGTAGGAAGGACCTTGACCACCAATAAAGCTATAACCAGAAATCAAAGTGTTACTTTCGATAGCCGGTACAGAACGAATCAAACTGTCGACCTGGGCCATCACCTTCTCTGTACGGTCCTGAGAAGTTCCAGGAGGCATGGTGATGACACCCATGATGGTACCTGTATCTTCGTTAGGCACCATAGTTGTCGGAGTTCTGTTCATCAAGAAGATCAGAGCAATAATGCTAGCAGCCACAATACTCAAAGTCATCACTGGACGCTGGATAAACTTCAAGACTCTCTTCTTATACTTCTTAAGGATATTTTCGTAAGAGCGGTTGAAAGCGTCTTTGAACTTACGTGAAGCCAATCCGACCAAAGCCAAGATACTCATAACCGTCAGGATGGTTGCAATCAATGGATGTGCACTGAAACTGAAACCACCTGCGATCATACCGATAACAGCGATGAATACGAAGGTCAAAGTTACAGCAGGATGCATCATCGCGCTGATGCTATGTACATAACGCTGCATCATGGTCTCCTTAGTAGCCTTGTAAGCAACGCCCATGCGTTCCTTCAAAGTAGAATCGGTATTGTGAGGCTTCAAGAGGATAGCACAAAGTGCTGGAGAAAGGGTCAACGCATTGATTGCGGAGAAAGCAATGGCGATTGCCATGGTCAAACCAAACTGACGATAGAAAGTACCGGAAGTACCTGGCATGAAGCTTACCGGAATAAACACGGCCATCATGACCAAGGTAATGGAAACCAAGGCACCACCCAATTCACGCATCGCATCGATAGAAGCCTTACGTGAAGAACTGTATCCCAAATCCAACTTGGCATGGACACCTTCCACCACAACGATGGCATCGTCCACCACAATGGCAATAGCCAACACCAATGCGGAGAGCGTCAGCAAGTTCAAGGAGAAGCCAATCAGGTAAAGCACGAAGAATGTACCGATCAATGCCACAGGAATGGCAATAGAAGGAATCAAAGTAGAACGGAAGTCCTGCAAGAAGATAAACACAACCAAGAACACCAAAATAAAGGCTTCGATCAAAGTCTTCACAACTTCATGCATAGAAGCAAAAAGGAAGTCGTTGGCATTCTGTGCAATAGAAATCTTCAAACCTTCAGGAAGGTCTTTTTCGCATTCTTTCAACAAACCTTGGATGTCATTGATAATCTGCGTTGCATTACTTCCCGCAGTCTGCATGATCATACAGGACACAGAATTGTTACCATTCACCTTACCACCGAAGGTGTACATCATCTTACCCAATTCCACACGTGCTACATCCTTCAGTCGGAGCACGGTTCCATCAGGATTGGAACGCAACACCAGGTCCTCAAATTCATGAACTTCCTGCAAACGTCCCTTATAACGTAAAGTATACTGATAAGTCTGGTTTTCACGTTCACCGATACTACCCGGAGCGGCCTCGATATTCTGTTCTGCCAAAACACGAGAGATGTCACCTGGCATCAGATGATATTCTGCCATTTTCTCAGGGCTCAACCAAATACGCATAGAGTAGTCAGCACCCATAACCATGGCGTCACCCACACCCTTTACACGCTGTACCTGAGGGATGATGTTGATTTTAGCGTAATTCTCAATAAATGCCGGGTCATAATTGCCAGTCTCATCAGAGATAGAGAAGATCAGCAACATGGAGCTCTGACGCTTCTGCGTGATGACACCCACACGGGTAACTTCAGCAGGCAAAAGACCTAATGCCTTAGAAACACGGTTCTGCACATTGACAGCAGCCATATCCGGGTCGGTACCCTGCTTAAAGGTAATGGAGATGGTTGCAGCACCAGTATTGGTGGCTGTTGAGCTCATATAGTCCATATCTTCCACACCGTTGATTTGCTCTTCCAAAGGAGCAATCACAGAGTTCAATACGGTCTGGGCGTTCGCACCCATGTAGGTGGTACTTACCTGAATTGTAGGAGGTGCAATATCAGGATACTGGGTAATAGGCAAGGAAATCAAGCCCAAACTACCCAAGATCACAATCACCACAGAAATCACTGTGGAAAGCACCGGGCGGTTAATAAATCTATCTAGTGTCATATTTCTTTATATTTTATGCGGTCGGCGGTTTTCCGCTGTCGCAATAAGTTGTAAGTCACAAGCCATGCAGTGCTAGAAGTGGATCTCGAAGGAGGATTCTAGACCTGACCTTGATGGGACAAAGACTCCACATCATAGGCCCCCTCCTCACTCCGCAGACAACCTCCAGCAACCAACTTCTTATCAATTAGTTTTCTCCTGGCAGTTTACCATCCTTCAAAGCCTGCTCCTGCTTTTTACGGTTAGCATCACTCTGAGCCTGAGTAATTGGAGTAATCTTTGCACCGGCTCTCAACTGGCGAACACCTTCGAGAACGATGGTCTCACCTGCATTCAAGCCTTTGGACACTACGAAATTGACACCGTCATTCTGAACCAAGACAGAGATTTCACGGGCTGAGACAGTACTGTCACTGTTCAAAATATAGACGAACTTCTTGTCCTGGATATCAAAAGTTGACTTCTGAGGTACCATAATTGCCTGGCTGTCGAAAGTAGGAATCAAGATTGAACCTGTAGCACCGCTACGCAACAAACGTTCAGCATTATCAAAAGTAGCTCGCATCTGAACAGCACCTGTATTTTGTTCGATTACTCCACTGATGGCAGTCACACGACCCAACTTATTATATTCAGAACCGTCAGAAAGCACCAAAGAAACTTCAGGAAGACTATCCTTCGCAGCATTGATGCCACCATGATCGCGAGTCATATCCAACAACTGGTTCTCAGTCATACTGAAATAAACAAACATCTTGTCAATGTTTGAAACAACAGTCAAAGGTTTCTGAGTACTTGAACTTACCAAGCTTCCGACACGGTAAGGAATTGAACCGACAACACCATTGGAAGGACTGGTGACCGTACAATAGCTTAAGTTTTCTTTGGCATTCTTCAAATTAGCCTCAGCCTGCTCAAGCTGTGCCTCGATGGACTTCATCTGGTTAATGGCCAAATCAAGGTCATACTGGCTGATGATTGCCTTGCCGAAAAGCATGCGCTTGTTGTCTACAGTAAGTTTCTGTGTTGCCAAATTAGCTTTTACCACGTTCACCTGAGCCTCAGCTGCAGTCACAGCAGACTTATACTGCACAGGGTCGATAACGAACAGGGGCTGACCTACGCGGACAAAATCGCCTTCGTCAACCAAGAGCTGGGTAATATGTCCTGCTACTCTTGGACGAATCTCAATGTCTTGCATACCTTTGATGGTTGCAGGATAAGAAGTATTCAAATCGGCAACCGTTGTTTGCAACTTAGCTACAGCATACTCATTGTTTGCCGTAGGCATCCCACTTTTGTCTCCACCACAAGCCGTCAAAGTTGCGGCGAAAGCGAGGTAAGCAATTTTCTTCATAATTTTCTCGTTCATTATAAAAATTTATTTGAATTTTCTCTATCTAGTCTTTTTTAGGAAAGACGCTGGGTAACCCTTCCAATAATTTGGAACTGCAAATTTAGCAGTAAAACTCCACACGCGCGCATAGTTTTCGAAAGAAATAGAAATCTTATAGTTTTTTTAGAACATCAGATTACTTTTCGACCAGTTTACCTTCCTTTTCGAGTGCATGCCACAAATTATACCGATATTCTGGATTAAGTTCTTTCAGCGCATGTATCACTGTTTCAACGTTTGTACGATTAGAATCATGTTCATAAGGACACAATTTCAGCAAAGGTTGGTAATGGCGAAAAAATGACCATTTTTTTAAATCCTCTTCTTCCACTTTGCATAACGGACGGATAATTGTAATAGGCATTTTGCGCATCTGGAGCAGTGCCGGCATCGTGGCAAAAGTTCCATTGAATGCCAGATTCATCACTAAGGTCTTGAGTATGTCATCCTGGTGATGCCCCAATGCGATTTTGTTAGATCCCAATTCCTGAGCTGTCTCAAAAAGCACCTTTCTTCGGTTCCAGGAACAAAGGAAACAAGGGGTTCTCCCCTCTTCCCGGTCTTTTTCGAAACGGGTGGTCCGTAGCACAAATTCAGCATTGCATTTTTCTGCGAATTGGCGCAAATAAGTATCGTCCGTCTGGTATTCCACATTCTCCATTCTGACATGTAGTGCCTTGAGCCCAAAAGAGTTACGTTTCTGCCGACGGAATTCGCCCAAGAGCTCCAACAAAGCCATCGAATCTTTACCACCAGACAAACCAACTAGAATATCATCACCTTCTTCGATGAGTCCAAAATCCTTGATACCTAGTCTGAACTTCCTTCTGACCCGTTCTGAGACCTTATATTCCTCTGTAAGTTTTTTCGGAATGATTTCTTCCCCCATACTCTTTTATTTCATAAAAACAAAATACACGGCCGCCACCAGACAAGCAAAAGCCGCGATATGATTCCAATGGAAGGCCTCCCCCTTAAACAGCACGGTTACCACTATGGTAAAGACCAAAAGCGAAACCACCTCTTGGATAACCTTCAACTGAATCAAAGAAAAAGGACCACCATTGTCAATAAAACCAATGCGATTGGCCGGGACCTGACACAGGTATTCAAACAGGGCGATACCCCATGAAAAAAGAATAACGGCAATGAGTGGCCAGTGGCTACTCACTCCTGTCTGCTGCAACTTTAAATGACCATACCAGGCAAAGGTCATGAAAATGTTAGAACAGATGAGCAATAAAACGGCATAGAAACCTTGCATGTCTAGATGTTATAATATAGTTGTTTTTTTTGAATAAATTCCTCATAGGAAAGAGCAAAGTTACGAATTTTGACTAGATGATGGGAAATTCGTCCTCAGTTATTTATTAAAAATTCATTCCGTCTGGCTAACTACAAATATCAGCCAACAAGCAAGATTTTGAGATTACGAGCATATCAACTGAAGATCAAAATATCACCTCTGAGAAAAAGCTTTACCGTTTTAATAAAAAAGCACAAAGAAGATTCATCAGATTGAAACACCCCATTCTAAACGAACCTCAAATCAATTAACAGAAAAAAGGAATGTACTCTAATATCTATCCAGAACTAACATCGGAACCAGGTAGCTCCCCATTACAAAAAAGAGGAAAAGGTAAACACAAAAATCAAATTGTGCCTAAAGTATAACCAACCCTCACAAACTCATTCCTAAAAACACAACTAAGCATTTCTATCACCGAATAAACTATAACGATATACAAATAAATAAATATAAATTCGTATTTTTGCAGAATAGGAAAATAATCTTCCCAACACCTCGAACAATAGTTTTTTATGGGATAAAGATTACCACCTTAAAACAATCGCATATATAATTAGGAAAACACTTATTATTAATCTATAAGATATATGAAAAAGTTCATTACCCCCGCATTGCTTTGCGCTGGACTCATTCCAACGTTAACCCATGCGCAATTGGTAGACCGGACCAAGTATCCCGATTACAGTTCGGAGATCCGTCCAGACTATTCATTATTGCAAAATGGGTCAATTAGCAAGAGCAAGGTAGCCAGAGCTGCAGAAGCAGATCCACTACCAGACCATTACAACAATGCTGAAACCAAGTACTTTCCACCTGTCTTTAACCAAGATGGTGGTTCTTGTGGTTCTGCATCACGTATCTGTTACATGTTCACCCATGAACTCAACTCCTTCCGTGATGCTGATGCCAAACTCCTCAGCAACCGTTATCCTTCTCACTTTGTATGGTTACTGACTAACGGTAACTCCGGCAAGGACGAATTCGTACAATTCGTTGGTGTTCCTAGTGCAGAAGTTTATGGTGGTACCACCTATTCCGCTCTTTTCGGCAACCAGGACACCAGCCAAGACCACTTTGGTTGGATGCAGGGATATGACAAATGGTACTCCGGCATGTGGAACCGCATGTGGGCTCCAGGTCATTTCCCTATGAGCGTACAGTCTGAAGAAGGACGCGAAATGGTAAAACGCTGGTTGTACAACCACAACGGCGATACAGATTTCCATAGTGGTGGTCTCGCAGGTATCGGTGTTGCCAGTGGTGGTGATTGGCAACGCATTCCGAAGACACCTGCAAATGACGAAGCCGGTGTATCTGGACAATATTATGTTGAATCATGGGGACAACAGGTTGACCATGCCTTGACCATTGTCGGCTATGATGACCGTATTGAATTTGACCTCGACCATAATGGTGTCAAAGGTGAAAAAGACAAAGATGAAGTCGGTGCATGGATTGTTGTCAACTCCTGGAGCGACGGCTGGTGCAATAAGGGTTTCATCTATTGTCCTTACAAGCACGCTGGTCCTGTAGGTAAGGGACAAGGAGGTTACTGGCAACCAGAAATCTACAAGGTTCGTAAAAACTATCGTCCACTCCGTACCATCAAGATTGAAATGGAATACTCACGCCGTAGCGAAATCCGTTTGAGCGCAGGAGTTTCATCAAACCTTGAAGCTACAGAACCTGAAGCAACCTTGATTTTTGACCACTTCAAGTACGCCGGTGATGGAGCAAACGGTAATACCAGACCAGCTCCAGAAATTCCGATGTTAGGACGCTGGGCTGACGGAAAACTACACGATGAGCCCATGGAGTTCGGTTACGATTTAACAGACCTTTCTGCAAGCTTCGATAAGAATATGCCATTGAAGTATTTCTTCATCGTTGAACCAAGGAATTGGGCCGAAGGTACTGGAAAAATCCACAATGCCTCAATCATCGATTATGAGTTCGACAAGGAAGGTGTTGAAACACCATTCCAGTTAAACGGTGGCATAGAAATCCAGAACAAGGGTAAGAAGACCATCATCTCCACCATTGTTTATGGTGAAAGCTATTATGCACCCGTGAACCTGTCATTGGTAGGAAACCAACTTTCATGGAATGCCCCACTCCGTTCTTCTCACGACATCAAGAACTATCGCGTATACCGTGACGGTGTAACCTTAGCAGATCTTGCACCCCAAGTGCTGAGCTACGAACTTACAGAAACGGTAGGAACCGCAACTTATAGTGTTGCTGCTGTTTACGAAGATGGAGTCACTTCCGCAAAAGTCAATGTAAATACTCCAATTACGTTACCGGAAGTCAACCAGACTGTCAATTTTGACCATACTGGTTTCACCATTCCTGGAGTATTTGGAAGTAAGTTTGACGAAGCTACCATTGAATATTGGTTAAAGCCGAATTCAGTCACTAACTACAACCAGCAAGTTGGTCCAGGATGGGGTACATTTCTCCTCCATGCCAACGTAAATGGTGCTATGACTGTAGGATGGGATACCAGCAATAGAACGAACTCCAGCGCTGGTAAAATTAATAAGGGGCGTTGGGTACATGTTGCAGTGGTTGTCAAAAAGAACCACATGACACTTTACCTCAATGGTGCAAAAGCTTCTGAATTCACTTCCAATCAGTATAGTGGTATCGGTGGCTTTGGAAATCTGGTCTTCCATAATGAAGATACCGATGCAACCATTGACGAAATCCATATCTGGAACTACGCAAGAGAAAAGATGGAAATCATGAGAGGGCGTAACGTTGAATTCTCAGGAAATATTCTTCCTAGCGGACTGATTGCCTACTATAAGGGTGATACCTTTACAGCTAACGGCAAATCCTATCTCCGCGAATATATCAGCGGTAACCATGCAGAAATCATGGGTAACGGTTTCAAACAACAGGATGATACCAGTCTGGATTTGAGAGCACCAAAGAGCAGCGACTTGTCCGTTAAGATTTTGCCTCCAATGGGTACTGTCTTTACAGGTATTCCTGTAGAGTTTAATGTAGAATATGCAGGTGTAAGCAATATCTTATGGAGTGCTCCTGATGCAAACATAAAAGACTTGCAGATTATATCACCTACCCTCACATTCCAGAATGCTGGCGAACAAATGGTATTTGTTACTGGTACAAGTGCTGAAGGAGAAGTCAAAAAAGATTCTTGCGTTATCAAGGTTGAAGAAACTCCGGCTCCTGATGCAACCTTTACCCCAACCAAGTCTCGTATCTCTGCTGATGAACGCGTCACTTTCATCGTTAATCATCCAATGGTAGGTTATCGCTATAATTGGGATATGCCTGGAGCAGAAATCGAAACTTCAAAACGCACCAACTGCGCAGCTAACTACACCCAGCAAGGTGAGTATACCGTAACTCTTACCGTAACTGCTCCTAATGGTAAAACCGCAACAAGCAGTCAGACTATTTCTGTGGTAGAAGTAGCTCCAATCGCCGCATTTGACATTGCACCAGCTGTGATACTCAAAGGTGAGACGACCTTCTTAAAGGATAAGTCCCGTTACACACCAAATCAATGGCAATGGCTAATACATGGTGGTAGCAAGGACATCATTATAAATGGTCAAAACTCTTCTTTAACCATGGATATCCCTGGTGTCTACGATGTCACATTAACAGCAAAGAACAGCACCGGTAGCAATAGCTTCATTCGCGAACGGGCATTAGTTGTTTGTAATGCAGACAGCAAGAGTGGATTAAACTTTACCAGAGATGACGCTCAAGTAAAACTCACTCGGAATCCATTTGACAACAACAGCCGTAGAGCAACCATCGAGTGGTGGATGAAACCAGCAAGTTTAAGTGCTGTATGTTGTGGTATGGGTGAAGAAGGTACCCTTTCTCTCAGAGCAACAATGGATGGATCTGTCACACTCTTTACAAGCAACAATAAGGTTCCGACTCCAGCAGGATATATCACAGCAGGAGAATGGCACCACTATGCTATTGTCTTCATGGGTTCTCAAATACAATTCTATAAAGACGGAGAGCGATTCTTCTCTAAGTCTATATCTTTCCCTGCATTAAGCGATATCAAGGAATTCAGTATCAGCAATAGTACTGCGCCTTTCAAGGGACAGATTGATGAGTTTAGAATTTGGAACACTGCATTCAATGAAAGCAAGATTCAGCAATATGCCAATGCTCCTATCGAAAATATAGAGAAGGCTATTGCAGAAGACAAACTGGCACTCTACTATGATTTCAATCAGAATAGTGGTAATGTGAAGGATCTTACTGGCAACAACAATCACGGTATCCGTACTAACTTCGGTCCTGATGGTGATGCTTGGGGTTTGTCAAAGGGTGTGTTCTGTCTCAACTTTGGTGGCACAGCAGAAAATCAGAATGTAACTTCTTCATACCTGAAGAACTTCAGAAAGGCATTTAAAAAAGACGGCAATAATATCGTTAATCCTTCAGCCGGTTCACGTTTTGCAGCCATTGCCGACTGGATTTTGGAAAATGCGAAAACCGAAGGTAGAATCACCACATCAGTGCACGTAGACAGCCAAAAGGATAACTGCTTCACCTTTACAGCCGGTTGGGATAGCTTCAGCGATATGACCAATCATAAAGCATATCAGACCATCACTCTCCCAGCAGGTTCCTATACCTTTACAGCTAAGTATGGAAACTATGAAGGCGTTTGCGGTAACACTTATTTAGTTGCAGCTACAGGAAAGGGACTCCCTAACACCATTGATTTAGGTAGTTCACTTGCTTTCCAAAAGATGGAACCTAAGAGTAATACTCATATGAGCAATTCTCTGCACTTCGTTCTGGCAGAAGAAACAGAAATTTCATTAGGTCTTTTGATTAACCTCAACGGTAAGAATTGCTGTACTATCAGCGAATTCCAACTTAATCAGAGCCCGATTGAAATGTATGAAGCGGATGGTGCAAATGGTTACGACCTGACTATCGACGGTACAGGCCACAGCACCCTCTTCTTACCTTATCCGACACTTGTTCCAGAAGGTACAAATGCTTATGTTGCCAAGGAAATCAAGGAGAGCACAATTGTTCTTGAACCAGTAGCTAATGGTATTGTTCCAGCTCGTACAGGTGTTGTGGTTACCGCTGACGCAGGTACTTATCATTTCGATCCTAGCGCAGTAGCCGGTAGCCAAAGCAGCTTACTCCAGGGTGTTCTTGAAAACACTGAGGTTGACGCTACGAAGCGTTACTACAGCTTCGATGCTCAGGATAAGCCTGCATTCTACCTCTTCAATGGTAGTACTCTCGAAGCGAACCGTGCTTATCTCGTACGTGAATCCAACGACAGCAACGAAGTATACTACGTTGAATTCAATCAGACTGGTATCGACGCTATCGAAGGTGAAGAAACTCCTGCAGAGGTTTACGACCTCAGCGGACGCCGTGTTCTTCAGCCTAACAAGGGCGTTTATATCTACAATGGCAAAAAGATTCTAGTAAAGTAACACCAAAATAAAGAATTTATTATCCCCCGGTTTCACAGGAAGCCGGGGGATTTTTTATGGTTCATCGGGAATGCATGGACCAATTAGATCGGCGAATAAAATGATTGAATTAGATGAGCGAACAAGATGATTGAATTAGATGAGCGAACAAAATAAACGAATTGGATTAGTAAACAAGGTGAACAATCAGATTGAATAAACAGAATAGCAAACAGGAATCAACAAAAAAGCGCACCGAAAAGGATGCGCTTTTTTATGGTATAGGTTTGGAGTACTAAGCCTCCGCTGCCGCATGAATAATTTCACTCAACGATGGATGTGCATGAATCATGGAAGATATTTGAGCCAAAGAAACGTGACAATGGATGGCCAAAGCTAATTCATGAATCAGGTCTGCTGCGTGTGCTCCCATGATGTGGGCACCAACCAACAAGCCTTGCTGATCCACCAATATTTTGACGATTCCTTCGGTAGCTCCCATGGCCAACGATTTCCCATTAGCGCGATAAAAAGATTTGTGTGCTACGTAAGCAATACCTTGCTCCGTGGCCTGCTCCTCTGTCAGTCCCACGGTAGCAACTTCTGGAACAGTAAAGACCGCTGCTGGTATGAGTTGGAGATTCGGGCGTTCTTGACGTCCTAAGAAATGACGGAGGGCATAGAGTCCCTGAGCAGTTGCAGCATGCGCCAAGGGACAAAGACCATTGACATCGCCCACAGCATATACCCCTTCCACATTGGTTTGCATGTTTTCATCTACAGTGATACCGCGACGGGCGTAAGCAATACCTGCGGTATCCAAGTCTAACTCTGCCAATCGTGGACTTCTACCTACGGACATCAAAACCAAGTCAGCGACCACACTACCAGCTTTTCCTCCTGCATCAAAAGTGACCTCATAACCACCGTCTTGCTGCGTAATTCCGTTCACTGCCGCCCCAAGATGGAAAGTAATGCCCTTGCGTTTTAATGCGGTACGCAGTCGTTTGGCGATATCTTTGTCAAAAGCCGGAAGTACTTCTTTGGCATATTCCACCACGGTGACTGCAGTACCGAAACTATGGAAGATGGAAGCAAATTCAAGTCCTACCACTCCCCCACCCACGATGCAGAGACGTTGAGGAAGGGTTTCTAATTGAAGCATCTCTCGTGCTGTGACCACTCCTGCCAAATCATTTCCAGGTACAGGCAAGCATTTGGCTTCTGAGCCAGTGGCTATAATAATATGAGGAGCCGTATATTCCTCCTCATCCACCTGAACGGTATGTGGAGCCGTGAAACGGGCATATCCCCTTATGATGGTTATTTGAGGAGACTTTAACAGACCGTTGATGCCCTCTGTCAGTTGGGCCACCACCTCGTTTTTGCGCTGCATGGCCGTACCCAAATCAAATTTCAAATTTTCTACGGATACCCCATAAGTTGCAGCCTCACGTACCGTTTCTATCACCTCCGCATTCCGACAGAGACATTTGGTGGGAATACAGCCTTCATTCAGACAAGTACCACCCAAGGCAGCACCTTCAATGAGCACTGTCTGCACTCCTTCACGAGCAGCGGCAATAGCGGTTTCGTAACCACCAGGACCAGCTCCGATAATAATTAATTCTGTTGTTTTCATAGATCAAGATTTAAAGACGGACGACTCAGAGTAAGAAATACCAAAAGTCATCTAGAAGAAATTTCAAAAGGAAGAGAGACGGAGGATATAAAGGTCGAACATTAGCAACCCCTAATTCCTACTAGCTATATTAGTCGCCACATCTTTCTTTTGATAAAGAGACTTCCAGACGGAAAGATGGCGTCTGGAAGTCCTTTTGTATGGTATAGATAATACTTACAGACTCTTAAAAGTAAACTTCGCATCCTTCACCGCCTTGACATCGTCCAAACGACGGATCGGGGTACGCATTGGAGCCTGCTTGAGCAATTCACGATGATCACGAGCCTCAACAGCAATCTGCTTCATCGTCGCGATGAAATCGTCGAGGGTGTCTTTACTTTCAGTTTCCGTCGGTTCTATCATCAAAGCTTCATGGAAAAGCAAGGGGAAATAGATGGTCGGAGCATGGTATCCATAATCCAACAGTCGTTTGGCCACATCTAGAGTCGTCGCATGGTCTGGGTCATGGTGGTCACCTCCATATTCTTCTTTTAACCCATCGAAAACAAACTCGTGCTTACAGAGTCCCTCTATCGGCAATTTGAAATAATCTTTCAAATTTTCCTTGATATAGTTAGCATTTAGCACAGAAAGCTGTCCGGCCAGATGCACATTTTCCTTACCCAAAGTCAGCAGATAAGCATAGGCCCGCACGATAATCCCGAAATTACTCAGGAAAGAAGAGACCTGTCCTAGAGAATCGGGATGATTGCGCAAAGCATAAGTTTCATCCTCCTTTTTAATCACCTGCGGATTCGGAAGCAAGGTCTCCAGACCTTTGCGCACACCGACAGGACCATTGCCAGGTCCTCCACCACCATGTGGCGTAGAGAAGGTCTTATGAATATTGATGTGCATCACGTCGAAGCCCATATCTCCAGGACGACAAACCCCGAGCATCGGATTAAGGTTGGCACCGTCATAGTACATCAAGCCTCCACATTCATGGACAAGACGAGTAATTTCAGGGATATTACGCTCAAACAAACCCAAAGTATTCGGATTGGTCATCATCATACCCGCAATATCGTCTCCCAACAGCGGCTTCAAGTCTTCCACGTCGACAGTACCGTCGGGACAACTTTTGACCTCCACTACCGTCAAACCACAAACTGCGGCTGAAGCGGGATTCGTGCCATGGGCAGAGTCTGGGATAATCACCTTGGTACGCTTCGTATCCCCGCGTAATTCATGGTAACGACGAATCACCATCAGACCGGTGAGTTCACCATGTGCTCCAGCATAAGGATTCAGGGTAAAGGCTTCCATCCCTGAAATGGTAGCCAAGGAATGCTGAACCTTATCGTAAAGTTCGAGAGCGCCCTGGGTAAATTCATCTCCTTGCAGCGGATGCAACTGCGTAAAGCCAGGAAGAGCCGCCATTTCCTCGTTGATCTTAGGATTATACTTCATCGTACAGCTTCCCAAGGGATAGAATCCCGTATCGACACCGAAGTTATTGTTGGACATATTAGTATAATGACGGACGACAGTCAGTTCATCAGCCTCAGGCAAAGCCAGTTCTGCCTCACGACAAAGATTTTTCGGAAGATCAGCGAGGCTATATTGTGTCAAATCATTTTTTGGAAGGGAGTACCCCACACGTCCTGCCTTAGAAAGTTCAAATATCAGTTTTCCGTAATATGTATTGTTCATAATGACTAGAATTTAAAAAATCAGGAAAAAGAGATGAGAAACACCTCTAGTCTAACTTAGTCAATAAACTGACGAATCAAAGCGACAAACTCATCAATCTCGGCCTTGGTACGCTGTTCGGTGACTGCAAATATGACGGCATCGGAAGTTCCTTCCACCTCGACACCGGCCAAATATCCCTGATAGGCCAGGGCCTGACGTAAGTCGTGCAGATCCATCTCACCCTGATAACGTAAGGTGAACTCATTCAAGAACGGGCCATCATAAACCGGTTCGAAGCTTTCCATTTCCACCAGTTGGTCATACAGATAATGTGCTCCTGCATAAGAGAGTTCGTTGACCTCTCTCAGACCTTGTGGTCCCATTAAAGAAAGATAGGCTGCCACATAAAGACACATCACTCCCTGGGCGGTACAGATATTAGAGGTAGCCTTTTCACGACGAATATGCTGCTCACGAGCCTGCAAAGTCAACACGAAACAACGCCGTCCTTCCGTATCGGTCGTAGCACCGACCAGACGCCCCGGCATTTTACGTACCAAAGCCTGGGTCGTACATATATAACCGATATAAGGGCCTCCAAAACTGGTCGGAATACCGAGACTCTGCGCATCCCCACAGGCAATATCTGCTCCCCACTCACCCGGAGTCTTCAATACACCGAGTGCAGAAGCCACAGTGTTGATCACCAACAAGGTTTTATGAGCATGACAAGCCTCTGCCAAACCGGTGAAGTCCTCAATCAGTCCATAATAGTTGGGCTGCGGTACGATTATCCCCGCAACGTCATCCGCTGCTACAAGGTTCAGCATCGTTTCCTTGTCACTGACGCCGTTCTTAGCTGGTACTTTCACCAAGTCAACACCATGGTATTTGGCATAAGTCTGCACTACACGAAGTACAATCGGGTTGAAGCTTTCAGAAATCAACACCTTATTACGCTTCTTTGAAGCAGCCACACACATCATCATGGCCTCCGCAGTAGCCGTAGAACCATCGTACATGGAGGCATTGGAGATATCCATACCGGTAAGGTCAGCCATCATGGACTGGTACTCGAAAATATACTGTAGAGTTCCCTGTGAAATCTCGGCTTGATAAGGGGTGTATGAAGTAGAAAATTCAGATCGGCTGGCCAGATAAGGAACCACACTAGGCGTATAATGGTCGTAAACCCCTGCTCCACCAAAGGAGATCAGTCGGTCGTTTTTGTCGGCCAATTCATTGATAACCTTGCGCACTTCCACCTCCGACATAGCAGAAGGCATATCCAGTTCACCTTTAAAAAGCAATTCTTCGGGCACCTCTGAATAGAGTTCGTCCAAAGAATTTACTCCGACACATTTCAGCATTTGCTGAAGGTCATCGGAGGTATGAGGAAAATACTTCATAATAAATAAAGATTTAAGATTAAGAAAAAAAATGGCGCACAGGAATCAGAAAACCATCCTCGGAAAGACACTTGTCCCCAATGAGGATTCTCTGATTCCCATCCGCCGGGTACTTATTCGCAGACCTTGGTATAATCTGCCGCACTCATTAATTTTTCCAATTCAGAAGGATCAGAAAGTTTCACCTTCATAATCCAATTACCGAAAGCGTCCTTGTTGATTAATTCAGGTTCGTCTTCGAGAGCCTCGTTTACCTCTACCACGACACCGCTCACCGGAGAGATCAGGTCACTGGCAGCCTTGACACTTTCGACAGCACCAAAATCACTACCTGCCACCACTTCGTCGTCGACTTCAGGCATGTCCACATACACCACATTACCCAACTGGTCCTGAGCATAGTCTGTGATACCTACATAACCGTATTCACCTTCAACCTTAACAAATTCATGACTCTCGCTATAATAGAGACCTTCAACTAATTTTGCCATAATGATTAGATTTAAATGATATTATAATGTGTTTCTTTATTTCTTATAACTCTTATCGTAAAAACGTTTCTTAGTGACTACTCCCCCATGCAGTTTACGGTGAATCCGTACATTGAGCGGTGTACCCAAGGTTGCACAAGAGATGTCGACCATCGCGATACAGACACTCTTGCCCGTTGAAGGAGTGTTGTAACCTGTGGTGACTGTCCCCACCACTTTTCCTTCTTCATTCTCTACTTCATAACCATGACGAGGAATTGCCTTTCCTTCCAATTCAATACCCACCAGCTTGCGGGTCAATCCAGCAGCCTTCTGTGCGACCAAAGCTGCTCTACCAATAAAATCAATCTCCGTCTTCAGTTTCACGAACATACCGAGTCCTGCTTCCAATGGAGTGATCTCGTCAGACAATTCATCCCCGTACAAAGGTAGGCCGACTTCAAAACGCAAGGTGTCGCGACATCCTAGTCCACAAGGCTTCACCACACCTGAATCCATCAGTTTCTGCCAAGCCTCAACGGTAAATTGATGACTGCCGTATATTTCAAAGCCATCTTCTCCAGTGTATCCTGTACGGCTGATAATCAAGGTTTCGCCACCATATTCCAACGTCTTTACCGTATAGAATACCAATTCCTTACAAGCCAGTCCCAAATATTTTTCAACCACAGCCTCAGCCTCAGGACCCTGCACTGCCAACTGACCGTAGTACTCGCTTTGATTTTCCACCTTGACGTCAAAACCTTCCTGCTGAGAAGTAATCCAAGCATAGTCCTTATCTATATTGGCAGCGTTGATGACCAGGAAGAATTCATTCTCCCCCATCTTATAAACCAAAAGGTCATCAATCGTACCACCATTCTCATGGAGCATCATCCCATAATAGATTTTACCAACTGGAGCACCAGTGATATCGTTCGTAAAGATATGCTGTACAAAGCGCTCGGCCTCACGACCGCTCACCAGGACTTCCCCCATATGACTCACATCAAAGACACCACAATGCTGGCGCACCGCTTGATGCTCGTCAACAATGTCAGAATACTGAAGTGGCATTTCAAATCCACCAAACGAAACCATTTTAGCTCCGAGCGCGACGTGCTGCTCGTAAAGGCAAGTTCTTTTATCAGACATATCAATATCAGTTTAAGGTTAGAAAAATATTCAAAATAATTCAGCGACTTCAGGAGACAGGTCAGGAAGCGTTCTCCTTCGTCAGCAGCTCGGTCAAAGTCTCAGTGCGCAGTCCACGTATGGTGGTTTCTGGATGACTGGTTCTGACGCAGTCCACTAGGGTGAGCGGAGTAAACTCATGTCCTCGGAATGCTGCATTGAAAGCTTCGGACACATCTCCTAAGGCAAAATAATCCCCTTTCACCTCGACCCGCTCCACCTGGGAACCCTTCAGGAAAAAATGCAGAGCCAAAGTTCCACAACCAGGAATATGGCCCTGAACCACGGCATCGACTTTGGCCGACCTTCCATAAAGATAGATAGGATCATAGTAGTCGGCCTCTATCGCTTTGATATACTGGACGTCATCCTCAGTCAACCGCAAAACCCGATCTGTCAACTTTTCCCGTAGAGCGGCCCTGACCTCTTCCACCTGCATATTCAGTTCGTCTTTCAACAAGGCGATACGGCTCTTCACGCTGGTGACCCCCTTAGACTTCAATTTAGCTTTGTCTGGAGTCAGCGCACCGCTCATCAGACGGAAATCAGTATCATACAACATAGTACCATGTACAATATTCCGCTCTTTCAGATGATAGAAAGCATTGCCACAGATTTTACCTCCAGCATCCAGAACAATATCATTACGACCAGCCACTGAGACCTTGGCACCAAGACGGCAGAGACAGTCAGCCACATTCTGGGCATATTCCTCAAACAAAGGTTCCACCGCCCCTTTCCCCGTAATGACACTGACCATGATGTTCCCTCGGTCAGCAAAGATACTTCCACCCCCACTTTTACGGCGAATGATGTCAATCCCCTCCTGACGACAGAAATCGAGATCAAGTTCCAAATGGGCAACCTGATTCCGTCCCATGACTACGGTCGGACTGACCTGCCAGGTAAACAAATAATTATCTTCGGGAAAATGATTGGCAATATATTCTTCTGCCGCCAAATAAAAGGCAGCTCGTTTGCCTTCTGTTGACGAAGGCATTTCAACGAAACAAGCCGGAAAAACTTTATCTCTTAATAGACTGGAAAAAAAATGGGCCATAGAATGTATGAAGTTGTTTTAATAACTTCGACCCAAAAATAACGAAAGTGTGCATAAAAGCCAAGTTTTATATCTTTAATTTTGATAAAAATGCCAGGACTATGTTATCTAACATATAGATTGATGAAAGTGGTCCCTTTCCTCCACCTTTTCTCTCTAATAGCCGAAAGTTTTCCTCCTGTTTTCAGTACCATAAAAAACAGCGTAACACCGTTTTCTCAACAAATCGGCCCATATATTTCTAATCCATACCTCCCATCACAGTCATTTTTTTCGTAACTTTGCATGACAAATTTTACTATACTATTCTTAAGCATATATGTTGAAACTTTCTCAAAAAGAGTGCGCTGAAATCTTTAGCAAAGGCGTTTTCCCGAAAATCACAGAAGTCGCAGATTCGCTAGGCGTCGAATGTTACGTGATTGGCGGATACGTCCGTGATTTGTTTTTAGAGCGCCCTTCTACAGACATCGATATTGTGGTAAAAGGCAGTGGCATTGAACTCGCTGAAGCTTTTGCCAAAAGCATTGGCCGAGGGGCACATATTGCGGTTTATCGCCGTTTCGGTACGGCTCAGGTAAAATGGAAAGGACAGGAAATCGAATTTGTGGGAGCGCGAAAAGAAAGTTATTCCCCAGATTCCAGGAAACCGGCCTGTGAGGACGGTACCATTGAAGACGACCAGAATCGTCGTGATTTCACCATCAACGCGCTGGCCATCTGCCTGAATCAGGAAAGACTGGGCGAACTCGTCGACCCCTTCGATGGTATTTATGATTTGGAAGACGGAATCGTCCGTACTCCGCTTGATCCAGATATCACCTTCTCCGATGACCCTTTGCGCATGATGCGCTGCATACGGTTTGCCACTCAGCTCAATTTCTTCATTGATGAGGAGACCTTTGATGCACTTGAACGCAATAAGGAACGTATCAGCATCATCAGCGGTGAACGCATCATTACGGAATTGAACAAGATAATGATGACCCCGACCCCTTCCAAGGGTTTTGTGGAACTGCACCGCTGTGGTTTACTGGCCATCATTCTTCCAGAACTGGCAGCCCTCGATATTGTGGAGACCCGCAACGGACGCTCACACAAAAATAACTTCTACCACACCTTGGAGGTCCTGGATAATGTCTGCCGCACCAGCGACAACCTTTGGCTACGCTGGGCTGCACTCTTCCATGACATCGGTAAGCCCAAGAGCAAACGATGGGAACCTGCTATCGGTTGGACTTTCCACAATCACAACTTCATCGGCAGCAAGATGATACCGACTATCTTCCGACGGATGAAACTACCGATGGACGACAGGATGAAATATGTCAAGAAACTGGTAGATCTCCACATGCGCCCCATCGTCATTGCCGACGATATCGTGACCGACAGTGCCGTGAGACGTCTTCTCTTTGACGCCGGTAATGACATTGACGATCTGATGCTGCTTTGTGAAGCGGACATCACCAGCAAAAATGAAGTTCGCAAAAAGAATTTCTTACAAAATTTCAAACTGGTACGTTCCAAACTGGTGGATATCGAAGAGAAGGACCGGATTCGCAACTTCCAGCCCCCTGTTGACGGCGAGGAGATCATGACCCTCTTTGGACTGGCCCCCTGTCGCGAAATCGGTTCACTGAAAACGTCACTGAAGGATGCCATCCTAGACGGGACGGTGCCTAACGAACACGACGCGGCTTTAGCCTATGTCATTGCCAAAGCAAAGGACCTGGGACTAACCCCTAAGAAATAGAGTTTCACCTTCAAACGAAGATTACCATGACACAAGAAGAAATCTTACACAACAAAGAGGTCTTCGAAGGCTATTGCAAGGAATTTATCCATCGGGAGGGCATGGACCGACTGATGGATTATCTGAACAAGACAGACTTCTACACGGCTCCTTCATCAGGCAGTTACCATCTCAACGAGGACGGTGGTCTCTGCAAACACTCCCTCAATGTCTTCGAGACAGCAGTCAAGATATACGACACCGTGGTTCTACCTCAAATTCAGGCCGGCAACTCTCCTTTCACCGAAGAGCTTTCCAAGGAAAGCATTGCCATCTCCACCCTTTTCCATGATCTTTGCAAGACTAAATTCTATAAGAAGACCGAGAAATGGAAAAAGGATGAACAAAACCGTTGGGTCACTTATCCCGGTTATGAGATCGTGGATGAATTTCCTTTTGGTCATGGTGAGAAATCCTGTTTGATCATCAATTGGTTTGTTCATCTCAAACAAGAGGAACTGTTGGCCATCCGGTGGCATATGGGGATGTTCGAAATGACTGAACAAGGAAGCGGCACCCGTTGCGCTTACCGCGCTGCCATGGAGAAGTCTCCCTTGGTCAGTTTACTGCAGGTGGCCGACATGCTTTCTGCCAACTGTTTCGAGAAAACGACCAAATGGAAATAGGGTTCATCGGAAATTCTGTTGTTACTGCCAGTCTTCGCTAGATGACTATCGATACACTTCTAAGATCGGACTTCCAAATTACAAGGTAACGGTTTGAAAAATCTACTTAACGAGTAAATCTATTTACTTAACGACTAGATTAATTTACTTAACGACTAGATTTCTCTAAGTACCGTTTGCAGAAATTGGTGTGAGGTCCGACCTGTAATCTTTCACTTGAACTCCATAAAAAGTTGCCGAAGTCAACATTTGCGTCCATTTGCATAATTTGCGGTAAAAATACTAGTGGTCGCGCGAGCCACCTTCCTTCCCGCTCCGCGTGGAAGTCGGCCATCCGGTTTGCTGACGCGATTTATCGCGTCCCTACGGCAAATGATAACCCATCCGGCGGAGATTTCCAAGGAGACCCCATCCGGCGGCAAATTCCAAGGAGAACCGATGCGGCGGAAAATTCCAAAGAGAACCCATCCGGCGGAGATTTCAAATGAATTCCATCCGGCAGAGAATCCATACGGCCATTTATCTGCCATTTCATGCGCCAGCCTTTGGCGATTTCTCAATATAGGTTATCCAGATTAGTTATCCACGGAACTTTTCTGGTGAGCCATAAAAAAGAATGGATACCACTTCAATAGGGTATCCATTCTTTTTTATTTCAGACGGTGTGCCACCACACCATGTCTTCTTTATTTCTTCATCAACTTCTTGATGGTTTCGTAGAATTCAGGTTTTTCACCCACAACGATATCCACGATATTACCCTCTGGAGAGATGATCAGCTTGGTAGGGAAACCTCCAATATTATAGACTGTGGTCAAATCGTTTTTCTCAGTGCCATTTATTACATTCACCCAAGGCAATTCGTGCTTAGCCACTGCAGCCTTCCATTTGTCCTCTGCGTCACGGCAATCCACACCAACGATTTCCAGTTTACCATTATACTTCTGATACATCTTCTTCATATCAGGGAAACCCTTGATGCACCAACCGCACCATGAACCCCAGAAATCCAAGACGACATATTTACCACGTAAAGAAGAAAGCTGGAAATCTTCTCCCTTCAAATTTTTCAAGGTAAAGTCAGGAGCAGGTAAACCTACCTTGATAAATTCAGCAGCCTTCTTACGAGCCAGCATCTTTTCATAATAGGCAGACAAATCCTTGTAGACATCCTTCAAAGCGCCGTTCTTCACCTCAGGAGAGAACTTTTCAATATAATTCGCACCTTCTGCAGAAGAATTCAAAAACAACAGATACAAAGCAGCGTCTGAATCAAGGTGGTTAGCCACGTATTCAATAACCTGCTGCTGGTACACCTTGTCTACCTCTTTAACGATAGCAAACTTAGCCTTGATTTCTTCTTGAGGAGCCTGGTTACGCAACAAGTCCATATAGGCATCCCTTGCTACCTGACGTACACTGTCTGCTGCGGCTAACTGGTCGCAAGCAGCATTGTAAGCCTCATAAAACTCGTTACCAGTAACGCTATACTTATCAAAGGAACCGGTTACCTTCAAAGACTGACCTGGCTGCATCAATACTACCAAAGGATTCATTCTGAATTGTTCCATCATGCCGTTGCCCAAATTCTTGGGTATTTCATAAAACATCACTCTACCTGCCACAGTGTCTTTATATTCATAAGTAAACACACCGTTTGGCGCTGCGAGTGTATCCTTCAATTCTCCATATATCACCAAGACAGAGTCGTCGGCAGACATACCACTAATCTCTGCCTGGAGGAAACTTCCTTTTGGAGCTTGGCTGCAACCAACAGCCATAAGGGCCGCTCCTAACCACAATGATATTTTTTTCATAATAAATAATTAAATACTGACACAAAGATATTTCTTTCATCAGAACTAAGCAAGATTACAGTTTGAAAACAAGAGTTGAACGCGTCAAATATTTCCTTTGATCCACTGTCACCACCTCCCATCCCGACAGAAGCAAATTCTTCTTGTCAAACTGGATGTGAACGACAGTAATCAGAACAAGGAAAAACCACCTTTCCCCTCCCACTCTTCATTCGTTAGAATCTAGCGTATACCTGAAGATCAAAAGTATTATAATGAGAATCGTGCTTTGTCTGACGTAAGCTACGGTCGTCTGTGAAATTATAATTCAACTGGAACATCAAGTTCTTGCCCAGCGTATAGTTGGCAGAGAGTCCGTAGTTGGTCTTCATGGAGTTCCAAGTCTGTGCAGCACGGTAGCAGTCCCAACGGCCGTAGAGCTTGAAGTTCTTAAACAAAGGAGCACCTACTGCTGCATACCAAGCATCTGCATGGTCATCCATCGTAGCATCCTTCACGTTACCTCCGACAGAGTACATATATTCACCACGTACCGTCCAGTCGCTCTCATATTTCAGACCAGCTCCCCAACGGATACGCTTCACTTCTTTCAACATGTTTTCTCCCATTTCCTTGGATTCATTGGTATAACGGCCATTCCAACCGAAACCACCTATCGCCAAATTCTTTACTGGAGAAATCCAAAGTCCACCGATCAAGTCCTTGAACTTATTCTTGTCGGCATGATTGATTCCCTGACCATTGAAGAGACCTACCTGATAATGCAGCCAAGCATGTTCCTTCGCATCCTTCAGCAAATCACCCTGCACCTGGAAACCGAGGTCACGACCACCGCTGCCATGTTCGCCAACACGGTCGCCCATACCCGCCAGTTTCGTCGTAGCCTGTGAATAAGCACCGAAACCAACATTCCATGGACTATAAGGATTTTCAAAACTGAAAGGACGCTTGAACTGTCCCAGTTTGATACGCAGGAAGTCATATTTCTGCCATTCCACAAAAGCATCCAGCACCCGGGCCCCCTTATCCTGACCAGGAGCACCACATACCTCTAACTGAAAACGATAATAGAAATCCTGGAAACAATAACCATTTGCATACAAACGCAGATAACGAAGGTCAAAGCCACCATTGGAATCTTCACCGGAACGGTCGCTGATGGAATATTTGCCAGTGATATAACCACCGAATTTTATACTGGGATCGAATGCCTTCGCAAAATTCTGCAATCTTTTCTTTTGTGTGGGTTCTGTCACTGCTGTTACAGAATCGGTCTGAATCATAGTGGATTCGCACGCTGGCTGATGAGCTACAACTCCCTCATCCTGAGTATGAGCTAACATCGGTGCAGCCATACCCAACAACGAGAATAATACAAAATTCCTTTTCATTTTCAATTTTTATGAGTTTTTGACAATGCAAAAGTAGGAATAAAATACTGATTATCGAGAAATATAGTGTATTTTTGCCCTTAATATGGACTCCATGAACACAGCTGAAGAGCGGGGTTCCTATTATTTTTAAGAACTACACGTCATGATTCATTTAGACCTCGTTAAAAAAAGACAGCTATTTCTCCCTGTCTTGTCGTTCTTGTTAATGGGTAATCTTCCCATAACAGCCCATCCTTTGACAGAAGAAGGACTCATGATACTGCCCGACCGTCCTAACGATGTCGCTACTGCAGATTCCGTCAAGAAGAAAAATATCGTCACCAAGGTCATTGATTATTTCAGGGATGCCAACAAGGTGAAAGACTACCGTAAATTCGACTTTGGATTTATTCCCGGTCCCCACTATTCCTCTACAGCAGGCCTGGGCTTAGGTATGGTAGCCACCGGTACCTATACCATGGATAAGAAAGACCCACAGCTTTCCCGCTCCAATGTCTCTCTTTATGGCGACATCACGACAGAGGGATTTATGCTGATCGGCATCAACGGACTAAACATCTTCCCCAAAGACAAATTCCGTCTCGACTACCGTACCTATATCTATACCTTCCCCACCAAATATTGGGGAATGGGATATGACAACGGCAACTTCGATGACAACGAGACCGAATACCGACGCCTCCGTGTGGAAGCGATGGCGCGGTTTCTTTTCCGCATCGCAAAGAATACCTACTTCGGACCTATGGTCAACTTCAAATATGTCAAAGCGACGGAAATCGAAGAAGCCGGTGCTCATCTTTTCGGAGGACAGGACCTTTCTGTCCACGCACAGACCGCCGGTATTTCGTTCACCTACGATAGCCGCGACTTCATGTTGAACGCCCAGAAAGGCTGGTTCCTACAAATCGACCAGACCTTCACTCCCCGTTTTCTCGGCAATGACTATTGCTTCTCGAGTACAGAGGTGACCTCCAGCACTTATGGAAAGTTATGGAAAGGGGCTGTACTGGCAGGTGAGGTACATGGACTTTTCAATTATGGCAACCCGGCCTGGTGCCTCATGAGCGAAGCCGGTACACCGAAGCGTATGCGTGGCTACTATGAAGGACGTTACCGCGACAAGAATATCATAGAAGCACAGGTTGAGCTCCGTCAGCAAATTAAAGGACGACACGGTGCTGTCTTATGGCTAGGAGCAGCTGAGGTCTTCCCGGAATTCAGCGAAATGAGGTTCAAGAAGATTCTCCCCAATGCCGGCATTGGCTATCGTTGGGAATTTAAGAACAAAATCAATGTTCGACTCGACTGCGGATTCAGCAAGAACGGTCCTGGTTTTCTGTTCAATATCAACGAGGCTTTCTAACGATAAAACGAATACAATAAATTACACTGATAATGAAAATACAAAAGCTAATTGCTGTATCTTTTGCAGCTGTTTTAGGAAACAGTCTGCCGATTGCAGCACAATCTGTTCCAGAGTCAACATCGCCCACTTCACCGGAGAAAGTAGTCTTTCTGAAATACGGAAACTTTGACCAATGGATTACTCGTAATATCGAGGAAAGTTTTCTCATCGGTGGACACACAAAGACCATTTATGCCATTGCGCCCACTGAGACTTGGAACAATGATGACCCTTATCTAGGAAAAGGCGGTTCGCCTTGGGGTACCTCCAATGTTCTGGCCAAGGTCTCCGGAATTACCAAGACCAATCTCTCCGTCTACAAGGAAGAAAGACCGGGACATGGCTTCTGTGCCAAACTGATGACTCACGTGGAGACCTGCAAGGTACTCGGTCTGGTCAACATCAAGGTTTTGGCTGCAGGATCTATTTTCCTCGGACAGATGCAGGAGCCCATCACCGGAACAAAGAATCCGATGGGAAAGATGGATGCAGGTATCAAATTCAACCAACGCCCGAAATCCATCTGTTTTGACTATAAGATTCAATTGTCTGGTCAACCCGACCGTATTCGCCAGACGGGTTTCAGCAGAGTGACCAAGGTGGAAGGAATGGATATGCCCGACTGTATCCTTTATCTCCAGAAGCGCTGGGAGGATGCCGAGGGAAATATCTTCGCGAAACGCATCGGTACGATGGTAAAGCGTTTTGACCAGTCAACCAGCAAATGGATGAACGACGCTCGTTTCGATATTCATTATGGCGACATCAGTAAGACTCCTTACTTCAAGGACTATATGGGACTGACCAAGGGGGACGATATCAAATATGCCAAGAACAGTAAGGGAGAGATGGTTCCCGTACAGGAAATCGGTTGGGGAGAAGAAAACGAACAACCCACACATATGGTACTGCAATTCGATTCCAGTCATGGCGGTGCCTATATCGGCAGCATCGGAAACACCTTCTGGGTGGACAATGTTCGGGTTGTATACTAAAGAGGCCCTATTTGAAACTGCAAAAGAAAAGGAAGTATGCCAAATTGTCATACTTCCTTTTCTTTTGCTAAAGTTTCGGCTCGTTCCTCTATGATGGACAGAGCACCGTTCAAAGTCCAACATGGACGGGAATGCACTCGAGCAGACTGCGGAACAGTCCCAGCCACAGACCGAAAAAAACTGCGACAGCCTTTGCCATCACAGTTTCTTTTCACCTAATAATTTTTCTCAACTTTTTATTGCGCCATTTGCATGCGCCGCAACAAATCTTTCTGCGCTTCATTTAAATGCGTAGGAAGGACCACATGATACGTAATCACCAGATCGCCTTTCTCCCCGTTCATCCCTTGATGGCCTTTACCACGCAAACGCACTTTGGTGCCATTTTGGGTTTCTGGTTTAACCTTTAACTTAAACTTGCTGTCGGAAGTCTGAATCAGGATATCCCCTCCCAACAAAGCAGTGTACATGTCGAGGTCTACTTCCGCATGAGCGGTCAAGTCACGTGGCGCATTCTGGAAGCCGAAACCACCTTGTCGATGGGCACCACCCCCGAACAAATCCTTGAAGAAGTCGGAAAATCCACCTCCACCAGAGAATTGACCGAAATCAAATCCCTCAAAACCGCCAGAATAGCCGCCAGGTCCACCCTGACCTCCAAAACCACCGACATCACGCCAATGCTCACCGTATTGGTCGTACTTCTGCCGCTTTTCAGGATCAGAGAGCACCTCGTTCGCCTCATTCAAGGCTTGAAACTTTGCCTTGGCCTTAGGATCATCGGGATGCAAGTCTGGATGAAACTTGCGGGCACGCTTCCGGTACGCCTCTTTCATCTTTTCTTGTGGGTAGTCCTTTGGAACTCCCATAATCTTGTAATAATCAACAAATGCCATAGTTTTACGTTATTTTTATTCTATCTTATATGCAGCAATAAGTGTGCCTAACCGATGGTTAAAGTATTATTTTATAATAAAGGCATACGAATAGGTAAATGTATTAAAATAAATAGCTAAATTTGCTTGCTTTAATATAGCAATCAATATAATTCTAAAAAATATGTACACCGTAGACGAACTCAATGATCAGTTGATTGACCTCGCTTTTTCTGAGGACATAGGTGATGGCGACCATACCACACTTTGCTGCATCCCTGAAGATGCAATGGGAAAATCAAAGCTTTTGATTAAGGAAGAAGGAATCCTGGCCGGTATCCGTATCGCTAAGGAAGTGTTCCACCGTTTCGATCCAGAAATGCAGGTAGAAGTATTCATCGAAGATGGCGCTCACGTAAAACCAGGCGATGTGGCTATGATTGTGACCGGCAAGGTACGCAGTCTGTTGCAGACAGAACGCTTGATGCTGAACATCATGCAGCGCATGAGTGGTATCGCCACTATGACCAACAGATACGTAAAGCATTTGGAAGGTACCAAGACTCATGTTCTGGATACTCGTAAGACGACTCCAGGTATGCGTATGCTGGAAAAGGAAGCTGTCAAAATCGGTGGCGGTGTCAACCATCGTATCGGTCTCTTCGACATGATCCTTCTCAAGGACAACCACGTAGACTTTGCTGGCGGTATCGCCAACGCGTTGGACCGTTGCGCTCAGTATAAAAAAGATAAAGGACTCAACATCAAGGTGGAAATCGAAGTTCGTTCATTCGATGAAATCCGCCAGGTGATGGAACACGGCGGTGCAGACCGTATCATGCTCGACAATTTCTCTGTGGAAGACACCCGTAAGGCTGTTGAAATCATCGGAGACAAGTTCGAGACAGAATCCAGCGGCGGTATTACCTTCGATACCATCCGCAGTTACGCAGAATGTGGGGTTGACTACATCTCAGTAGGTGCTCTGACTCACTCCGTCAAAGGACTCGACATGTCCTTCAAGGCAGTATAAATCTACAGATCAAACGTTTGATCTCCTCCCAAAATCACACATGGTCTGCGGTTCGGTCTTCACCGGACGACAGCACTCTGTATGGTTTTGGGAGATTTTTTATGAACAAAACTTAAACTGACAGAATATGAAGAATTTTTTTAGAAAAACCGGTATTCTAGCGATGTCTCTCGCTCTTCTAGCCGGTACCTCCTCTGAAGCTGAGGCTTGCACCAGTTTCCTCGTAGGTAAAAAAGCCTCCGTTGACGGCTCGGCATTCATCACCTACAATTCCGATGACTACGGTATGTTTGGTTTTCTCCAATATCTTCCTGCTGCGAAACATCCGAAAGGAGCCATGCGCCGCATCGTCGACGGTGACACTTTCAAGTTTCTAGGAGAAATCCCCGAGGCTCGCGAGACCTACGCAGTGATGGGACATATCAACGAGTACCAGCTGGCCATCATGGAGTCTACCTGGGGAGGACGTCCTGAACTCGATGGCAAGGGCAACGGCATCGACTACCAGAGTTTGATCAAACTGGGTTTGCAACGTGCCAAAACCGCCCGTGAAGCCATTGAGGTAATGACTGAATTGGTCAACGAATATGGATATGCCAGTAGCGGTGAGAGTTTCTCCATCTGCGACCCTAACGAGGTCTGGGTGTTGGAAATGATCGGTAAGGGAGAAAACAAAGAAGGTGCCGTATGGGTGGCTGTTCGCATCCCTGACGACTGTATCTCTGCCCATGCCAACCAGAGCAGAATCCACAAGTTCGACCGCAAGGATAAAAAGAACGTGATGTATTCAAAGGATGTCATCAAGTTTGCCCGCGAGAAAGGCTATTTCAACGGGAAGGACGAGGACTTCTCTTTTGCCAATGCTTATGCTCCCGCAGATTTCGGCGCACTCCGTTTCTGCGAAGCTCGTGCCTGGAGCTTCTTCAACCATTGGGTAGAGGGTATGGACAAATACCTACCGGCTGTTGACGGCCGCCATATGAATCAGGACCTCGAACCTATGCCACTCTATTTCAAGCCGAAGCAGAAACTTTCCCTCCACGATGTCTTCATGAGCAACCGCGACCATTTCGAAGGCACTCCGTTCGATGTCACTCAGGATGCAGGAGCTGGTCTCTACGACATGCCTTACCGCCCTACTCCTCTGGTTTGGGAACACAATGGAAAGCAATACTTCAACGAACGTCCGATTTCCACCCAACAGTCGGGCTTCACTGTTGTAGCCCAAGTCCGCGACAACTTACCCGATGCTGTCGGTGGCGTTCTCTGGTTCGGTAACGACGACCCCAATATGGTAGCCTATACTCCGGTATATTGCAGTGCGACAGAAGTACCCGAATGCTACAACGGCAAACACGGGGATCCTGTGACCTTCTCTTGGGAATCCGCATTCTGGGTCTGCAACTGGGTAGCCAATATGACCTATCCACGCTATAGCCAGCTTTTCCCAAGTCTTGAAAATGTCCGCGACAACATGGAAAGCAAGTTCTTCAACAACCAGGCACAAGTGGAGAAAGAAGCAGCTGAACTTTATGCACAGAATCCAGCACAGGCCAAGGCTTTCTTGACCAACTACTCCAATACCTGTGCAGCAGACATGTTGAAAGAATGGAAAAAGTTGGGTGAATACATGATTGTAAAATTCAACGATATGGCTGTAAAACCTGAGAAGGATGGTAAATTCCTCTATACCCCAGAAGGTTTGGGCGAGCGTCCTCAACGTCCAGGATTTACCAAGCAGGCTAAAGAAACCATTGTGAAGACCACTGGTGAGAAATTCGCCATGCCTAAAGAATAATCTGTTGAGAAAAGTTCAACAATGAGGCCTTCGCCATGACCTCAAGCCCACAAGACACCGGTATCTCCCAAGGATATCGGTGTCTTTTATTCAGAACCTAGCAAACCGCAGGGTCTACTTTCAAACGGAGCCGGAAGGAAGGGAACTGCACTATTGCCGGCTTGCGGCCGGATGGCTAATTCCGAACCTCTTCTCTCCTAATTCCTAACTTCTAAGTCCTCAATCCCTAGTTCTAACTCCTCTCTCCTATGTCCTAAATCCTAAATCCTAAATCCTAACTTCTCTCTTAATTTCTAACTCCTCATTTCTAAGTCCTAACTCCTCAATCCTAACTTCTAAGTCCTCAATCCTAACTTCTAAGTCCTAACGATTAGAAATTTGAGGATATTGCAGGCATATCAATTCCGAGTTGAAAAAACAGTCTAGGTTCGCCAACATCCCTAAAGATTTACCGGACCAACAATTGAGAAAGCAACAGCGCTGATTTCCATAATGGTACCAGCGCTGTTATAATCTTGTAAAATAAAAAATCAAGAGATAGCAGAGAAATTGGTCTGCTGTTTCTTCAGCACCCGCAACTGGGTCCAAAGAATAGAATTCTGCGGTAGATTTTCCCCAGGATCCTGTCGAAGAATATCGGCTGCGATATCGCGAGCCTGCTGCATCAGCTGGGCATCTTTCACCAAGTGTGCCACCTTCAACTGGAAAGGCATACCACTCTGTGCTGTCCCCTCCAGGTCACCAGGACCACGTAGTTTCAAATCCTCTTCTGCGATTTCAAAACCATCGGTAGTATCCACCATAATCTGCATTCTGCGCCGCGTCGTCTCTGCCAGTTTTCTAGGAGTAACCAGGATACAATAACTCTGATCAGCACCACGTCCCACACGACCTCGCAGCTGATGCAGCTGAGAAAGTCCAAAACGCTGAGACTCCTCGATCACCATGACTGCGGCATTGGGCACATTCACCCCCACCTCAATCACCGTGGTACTTACCAGGATCTGCGTCTCATTGGCAGCAAAGGCACGCATAGCCTCCTCCTTCTCCACCGGTTTCATCTTACCGTGAACCTTCCCCACCTTATAGGGAGCGAAAGCCTCCTGCATTTGTACGAAACCGTCCTCCAGATTCTTCAAATCAGTAGTCTCGCTTTCCGAAATCAAAGGATAAACCACATAAACCTGTCGACCAATACGTAGCTGATAACGGATACCGTCGAAAAGACGTCCCCGGTCCGTATCGAAATAATGTAAGGTTTGGATGGGTTTTCGTCCTGGAGGCAATTCATCAATAACAGAAACATCCAAATCGCCATATACCGTCATGGCCAAGGTTCTCGGAATCGGCGTTGCCGTCATCACCAGGACATGCGGAGGACGGATGTTCTTCTCCCAAAGACAGGCGCGCTGTTTCACGCCGAAACGGTGCTGCTCATCAATCACCGCCAATCCAAGGTTCTGAAAAACCACAGAAGGCTCAATCAAAGCATGTGTACCCACCAGAATATTCACTTCCCCATTGACGGTCGCCTCCAGGATCTCGCGACGTGCTTTTCCTGTCACATTACCGGTAAGTAGTTCCACCCTTACCGCCATCGGCCCCTGAAAATTACGGATAGTGGCCAGATGCTGCTCCGCAAGAATTTCTGTCGGAGCCATCAGGCAGGCCTGGTAGCCGTTGTCCACCGCAATCAGGCAACACATCAGAGCCACCATTGTCTTTCCAGACCCCACGTCCCCCTGCAAGAGACGGTTCATCTGTTTCCCTATTCCCATATCCCGACGGATTTCCTTGATCACCCGCTTTTGTGCTCCTGTCAGCTCAAACGGCAGACGTTCATGGTAAAATTGCAGGAAATGGTCACCGACCGTAGAAAAAACAAATCCCGCCTGGTTCAGTTTGCGGTTCTGGCTATATCTGAGGATCTCCAGCTGTAGATAAAACAGCTCCTCGAACTTCAGTCGGTGTAAGGCCGGCGGCAAAGCATCGGCAGAAGATGGCTGATGCACAATCTTTAGAGCATCCGTCAAAGGCATCAGACCCAGTTCCCGGATAAGATATTCAGGAAGCGTCTCTGGAATTCCCCCTTGAAGAAGTTCAAAGGCATTGTGAATCAGGTCTGACAGCAAACGAGAGGAGAACCCCACACGCTTCATCTTTTCCGTGGTATGGTAATGCGGCTGCATAGTCCGCCCCACGAGTTTGACTTCATCCGCCTTTTCCATCTCTGGATGAACAATCGACATTCTGCCATTGAAGGAGGAAGGCTTTCCCAAGATCACATAGAGTTGGTTGACCTTGAGACTCTGCTGCAAACCCTTGATACCGTTAAACCAGACCAGATCCAAATAACCGGTGCCGTCAGTAAAGACCGCCTTCAATCGGCGTTTACGTCCCTCTCCCTCCAGTTCAAGATCCAGGAGTTTCCCCTTCAACTGCACATGGGGCATATCATCCACCAGTTGGTTGATGGTATGAACGACAGAACGGTCAATGTATTTATAGGGCAAAACATAAAGCAAGTCGCGGATAGTAGCGACTTGCAATTCCTCGAGTAAGGTCTTAGCCCTGTTAGGACCTACTCCTTTTAAGTATTTTACATTCTGCGATAGAAGATCCACAACTCGTAATCTACTCTAATATCATTTCAAATTTCAAACGCTTGATTAAGGAGTCACTCACAAAATGACGAGCGATGGCGAAAGCGAATTCCACAGCAGCCCCAGGACCTTTTCCCGTGATAATATTGTCATCTTCCACTACCAAGTCACTTTTACATAAAGCTCCCTTCAGGTAACTTTCAAACCCTGGATAACATGTTGCATTTTTCCCTTGCAGCAAATCCAGGTCACCAATAATCATTGGAGCGGCACAGATGGCAGCAATCAACCCACCCTTGGCATGATGAGCCACCAATGCACGATTCAGACTGTCACAGACCATAAGATTCTTAGCTCCAGGCATCCCCCCGGGAAGAATCACAGCTGAACAATCATCCATATCTTTTCGACGGAATAGGCAGTCAGACATCACAGGAATACCATGTGCACCCAAAATCAACCGAGTACCCGTCACACTTACTGTTTTCACCTCCAAGCCACAACGACGCAAGATGTCCAAGGTGGCCAGAGCTTCTATTTCTTCAAAACCCGTAGCTAGAAACAGATATATCATAGTTTTAGATATTAAGTATTAAAGTCGTTTGTTTACTCCATTAAAATTGTTTTATTTCAAGCAATCCAAATAACGCTGTATCGTGGTCTCCAATCCCAGATACAAGGCGTCACAAATCAAAGCATGACCAATACTCACCTCATCCAACCAGGGAATCTGCTGATGAAAATAAGTAAGATTTTCCAAGCTCAAATCGTGACCGGCATTCAGTCCAAGTCCTAATTCGCGACAAGCCTCGGCTGTTGCGACAAAAGGACGAATCAGTTCGGTTTTGTCTGTAGTGGCATAACCGCTGGCATAGGGTTCTGTATAAAGTTCCACTCGGTCAGCTCCGATTTCTTTTGCACCTCGTGCCATTTCTGCGTCAGCTGAAATAAAGATTGAAGTCCGCACCGACTTTTCTTTAAACATAGCTACGATATCCTTCAAGAATTCCGCATTTTTGATGGTATCCCAGCCATGGTCTGAAGTCAACTGACCCGGAGCATCCGGAACCAGCGTCACCTGAGCTGGTTGCACCTCGCAGACCAGTTTGCAAAATGTTTCACAAGGGTAACCCTCTATATTAAATTCTGTAGTCAATCTTGGCTTTAAGTCATAAACATCCTGATAACGGATATGACGTTCGTCAGGTCTGGGATGAACGGTTATACCTTGAGCTCCGAAACGTTCACAATCCAAAGCGACTTTCAAAAGATCAGGATTATTGCCACCTCTTGCATTACGCAGAGTAGCTATTTTATTTACATTTACACTTAATTTTGTCATTTTCCTTTATTATCTTCATACGGAGTTGTGACAAATTGGCCTTATTCTTTAAACAAACAAAGATGGAAATGTCTAAATAAATTTGGCCTTTCACTCACCTTACCGTAAATTTGCATATCTATTTTGCAATTCATTAAGATGCAAATATAATAAAAAGTTTTCTTTTATTGAGGCATCGTAAACGAAATAAATAAAAACCAATGCTATGACCGTTGCTAAATTAAAAATTGCCCTTTTTGGCAATGTATACCAAACAAAAAAAAATATTTATGTAGCAGAAGTCATCAATAAGTTAAAAACCATTGATGCCGACTTATACATAGAGAAGGACTTTGCTGAATTTATCCAGCGCGCACTGAATATAGACATCTCTGCCTTTCAACGAATCGAGGATGGAGTTTTTCAGGCAGATTATGCCATCTCAATGGGAGGAGACGGAACTTTTCTAAGTACTGCAGCCAGAATCGGAAACAAAGGTATTCCCATTCTCGGCATCAATACCGGCAGACTTGGTTTTCTGGCCGACGTTTCCCCCGATATGCTCGATGCGGCGATTGACGCACTGAGCAAAGGCGAATGCTCCACAGAACAACGTTCACTGATTGTTGTGGAAAAAGACGGAGAACCCCTAACCATCTATCCTTATGCGCTCAACGAAGTCGCCGTACTTAAACACGACAACTCGTCACTGATCGAAGTGGACACCTACGTCAACGGCGACCTGCTCACCAATTACATGGCTGACGGTCTGATTGTCTGCACCCCTACCGGCTCTACAGGATATTCGCTCAGCGTAGGCGGTCCGATTATCGAACCACGTTCCAATACATTCTGCATTTCAGCTGTAGCTCCTCACAGTTTAAGTATGCGCCCTGTCATTCTCTGCGACAACGCGAAAATCACTCTCGAAGTGCATAGCAGAAGCCACAATTTCATGATTTCCATAGATGGTCGAAGTGACAGTTTACCCGAAGGAACCCGTCTCACCTTGCGGCGTGCTCCCTATACAATCGGTGTCGTCAAAGTGAAACACAAACTCTTTACCGACACCCTTCGTGATAAAATGATGTGGGGAGTCGACCAGCGTCTCTAATTTTTATTGTATTTCCTCAAAATCTCTTTCCATCCTACATGATTCCAACTTCAGAACAAGTAACCCATAAACTGAGCTCCGTCAAACAGATCTCCCTGTGGCTTTGGAGAACCTGGAAAGGCTATCGTACCCAGGCCTTCTTGAACACACTCGTCGGATTACTTTTGGTACTCTCCGACCTGGCCTTTGTCTGGGCCACCAAACTCTCCATCGATATCGCCACCCATGTGGAGACCGAGATTTCACTCAGCACGGCAATCGCGTTACTCATCACCATCATCCTCCTGCAACTCATCCTCGGCATCTGCTCCAAGTGGATTAGAGCCATCTTAGGGGTGAAAGCGCAGAACAAGATGCAGAAAGCCGTGTTCAGCCGTCTCCTACAGTCCCAGCTCAAAGCTTTAAAACGCTTCCACACCGGTAATCTGCTCAATCGTATCGAAAGAGATGTTACCGATGTAATTGATTTTCTGACAGAACATATCCCCGCTTTGGTCAATACTTGTGCTCAGTTTGTCGGCGCATTCCTTTTCCTGTATTGGATGGATAGCACCCTGGCCTGCATTGTAATCTGCATTCTTCCGTTCTTTCTGCTCTGCAGCAAACTCTACATCAAAAAGATGCGTAAGCTGACCCATGATGCCAGAGACTCTGAAAGTAAGATCCAAGCCATTATCCAGGAAAGTCTACAGCATACGCTCATCATCAAGACCCTGGAACGCACGCAGACCACACTCGATAAATTGGGCAACTTCCAAGAAAGACTACGGGGCGAAGTAGTGACAAAGACCAAATACTCCACCATCTCCTCTGCAATCATGAACATGGGATTTGCGACAGGATACTTGTTTACGTTCATCTGGGGAGTCACCAGTCTAGAGAATGGCCTGATCACCTATGGTGCCCTTTTGGCCTTCATTCAGCTCGTGGGACAAATCCAGGCCCCCTTGCGAACGCTGACCAAATTCATTCCGGTCTTTATCGGTTCCTTTACGGCAAGCGAACGTCTGATGGAACTGGAAGAAATTCCACTGGAACCCGAAAAAGACAATCAGTCCTTTAAAGAAGCTGCTGGTATCAAGTTGGAAGACGTGACCTTCTCCTACGAAAAGAACAGCAGAAAGATCCTGGACCACTTCAACTTCGACTTTCCTCCACAGAGCATCACCGCGATACTGGGAGAGACGGGCTCTGGAAAGACCACCCTTATCCGCCTGCTACTTTCACTGATGGATCCGCAACAAGGAAACATCAGCATCTATAGCGAACAAGGAACGCAGCTTCGGGTTGCTCCTTCCACAAGATGCAATTTCTCCTACGTTCCACAAGGCAACACCTTATTAAGCGGTACCATCCGGGAAAATCTGCTGCTCGGCGATCCTATGGCATCCGAAGACGCCATGAAAGCAGCCCTCTTGTGCGCCGGTGCAGAATTTGTGCTCCACCTGCCTCAGGGCATTGATTCAATCTGCGGAGAAATGGGCGATGGACTTTCTGAAGGTCAGGCTCAAAGAATCAGTATCGCACGGGCACTTTTGAAAAACAGTCCTATACTCCTTCTTGACGAAGCTACCTCAGCCCTCGATGAAGAAACAGAACGTACTGTTATCCAGAATATTATTCAGGAATATCATCATCGTACCCTCATCTTCATCACCCATCGTCCAGAGGTTTTGAAACACTGCACCCAGACACTCACTTTAAATAAAAAGATAAAATAAAGAAAAAAGTCGCGCAAATGTTTGGTAGTTTCAAAAGTAATGCCTACTTTTGCATCGCTAAACAAATAAAACGGGTAAGTGCTGTACGGCCAGCTCCCTTCGAATCCTCCAGGGCTTGACCGCAGCAAAGGTAGTTGGTTGTAGCGGCGCGATACAGTTAGCTTACCCACCCGCCTCTTTAGCTCAGTTGGCCAGAGCACGTGATTTGTAATCTCGGGGTCGTTGGTTCGAATCCGACAAGAGGCTCAAAAAGCGATAATCTTTTAAAGGTTATCGCTTTTTTTTGCAATATATCCCTCCATCAAATTGATTGATGGTCAACAGGTCTTTTTAACTCAGCCGTTAAAAGAGGCTCCAAAATAATATCGCGATTTACCGGGAAAGGATGTTTTCAATGGCGGTTGACCACACGTAGTGAGCGGGTTCTCCCGCTCAGCGCCCAACCGACATTGGAAATCTCGCCAGCAATCATTAACCGCTCATAGCATCAGCATCCATCGTAGTGAGCGGGTTCTCCCGCTCAGCACCCAACCATCATTGGAAATCTCGCCAGCAATCATACCCCCCCTCATTGCATCAGCATCCATCGTAGTGAGCGGGTTCTCCCGCTCAGCACCCAACCATCATTGGAAATCTCGTCAGCAATCATTAACCGCTCATAGCATCAGCATCCATCGTAGTGAGCGGGTTCTCCCGCTCAGCACCCAACCATCATTGAAAATCTCGCCAGCTATCACCGGTCCCTCATAGCATCAGCATTCATCGTAGTGAGCGGGTTCTCCCGCTCAGCAACCAACCATCATTGGAAATCTCGTCAGCAATCATTAACCGCTCATAGCATCAGCATCCATCGTAGTGAGCGGGTTCTCCCGCTCAGCACCCAACCATCATT
>SAMEA104404097__coassemble_370_pt1 | contig 46101 bp, 45 predicted proteins | sample SAMEA104404097__metabat2_low_PE_059 | metagenome-assembled genome bin SAMEA104404097 (sample SAMEA104404097) | Balaenoptera acutorostrata | reverse complement strand
ACCAGAAAAAACAGGACCAGAATCTGTTGTGTTGCCAATTACACCATACCCCAAAAAAGCGGTTTGTAATCTTTTCGTTTCGTTATATTGTGTTTGTTTCTTGATTACGGGTGCAAAAGTACAGGCTTTTTTGATATCTACCAAATTATTTCTCACTTTTTTTTCAAAAAACTTTCAAAAAAAGTCATTTTGAAGGAAACCATACGATAAAAAGGTCCTGATCATTAAGGTTTTCACCCTAATTCCACTAATCAAAAAAAATCGGTAGCTGTTTAGGAGACCTCCTACCCGTTTCTCAAAAAGTGGCGATTGTTACCCTGACCGGCCTCCTGAGAAAACTGGAAAGAATATGAAAAGAACGGTTCATCAGGAATACCTTACTTGTTTTTAAGCACTTTAAATAACAGAAAATCCCTAAAAATCACAAAAAAGCGTACATTTCAAGCGAGTAACTTTACCAATCAGAGAAATCATTTTAACTTTGCAACTAAAATAACAGACATATTATATATAAATGAGCACAACTAAAAAATTAGTAGACAGTATTATCGAAGGAATACAAGAAAAGAAGGGGTTTGACATCGTTGTCGCGGACCTCACTCATATAGATACAGCCCCTTGCGAATATTTCGTAATCTGTTCAGGAAATTCTCCCCAGCACGTTGACTCCATCACAGACGCTGTAGAAGAATTCGCAAGAAAGAAATCACAAGAAAAGCCAAGTGGCATCGCTGGAACAGAAAATGCTTTGTGGATCGCTATGGACTACGGTACGGTGATGGTTCATATTTTTGTTCCAGAAGCTCGCGAACATTATGACCTGGAGAATCTTTGGGAAGACTCCAGTCTAACAGAAATCCCTAACTTAGACTAATCAACTAGAATGGACAAAAAAAGCAAAAAAGACAATATGCCACGCTTCAACCTGAATTGGTTGTATATGGTCATCATTGCCGGTCTGGGCATTATGCTGCTGACGGGAAATAATGGCGGCAGTGGCATCACCAAAGAAGTCAACTACACGGAATTCCGTGACTACGTACAAAAAGGCTATACCAACGAAGTCATTATTAATAAGACTGAGGGAACAGCCCACATGGTGATCAAACCGGAAAAAGTACGTGAGGTTTACAATCAGAGTATTGAAGAAACGGGCAACAAGCCTACCATCAATACCATCTGCCCTCCTAACGACAAATTAGGCGACTTTCTCCAGGACTATCCCGTAGCCGTCTCTTATGAGAAGTCCAACAACTTTTTCTGGAACCTCGTCAGCAGTTTACTTCCTATTTTCCTTTTAGTAGGTCTCTGGTTCTTCATGATGAAGCGCATGAGTGGGGGTAGCGGCAGTGCTGGTGGAGGTATCTTCAGCGTCGGCAAGAGCAAAGCCCGCCTCTTCGAGAAAGGAAACGGCATCAACGTGACCTTCAAGGATGTTGCCGGTCAGGAAGGTGCGAAACAGGAAGTTCAGGAAATCGTGGACTTCCTGAAGAATCCTCAGAAATATACAGAACTCGGTGGTAAGATTCCAAAGGGCGCCCTCCTGGTAGGCCCTCCGGGAACAGGTAAGACCTTATTGGCCAAAGCCGTAGCAGGTGAGGCGAATGTACCTTTCTTCTCCATGTCCGGTTCTGACTTTGTTGAAATGTTTGTCGGTGTCGGTGCCAGCCGTGTTCGCGACCTCTTCCGCCAGGCCAAGGAAAAAGCCCCTGCCATCGTCTTTATCGATGAAATCGATGCGGTGGGTCGTGCCCGTGGAAAGAATCCTTCTTTCGGAGGAAACGACGAACGTGAAAACACCCTGAACCAGTTGCTGACCGAGATGGACGGTTTCGGCACCAACTCAGGGGTGATTATTCTCGCAGCCACCAACCGTGTGGAAATCCTAGACCCCGCACTTTTACGTGCCGGACGTTTTGACCGACAGATTCACGTAGATTTACCAGAACTCTCTGAACGTATCGCCATCTTCAAGGTACATTTGTCTCCTTTGAAATTAGATGAGGGTTTGGATATAGAGTTTTTGGCACGTCAAACACCAGGTTTCTCCGGCGCTGATATTGCCAATGTTTGTAATGAGGCGGCCTTGATTGCTGCTCGCCACAACCGTAGTTCTGTAGGAACTCAGGACTTCCTCGATGCGGTCGACCGTATCATCGGTGGTCTGGAAAAGAAATCGAAGGTGCTCACTCAGCAGGAGAAGCGTTCTATCGCTATCCACGAAGCCGGACATGCTTCTGTATCCTGGTTGCTCGAATATGCCAATCCATTAGTAAAGGTAACTATCGTACCACGTGGTCAGGCGCTCGGAGCAGCTTGGTATTTACCTGAAGAACGCAGCATCACTACCAAAGAGCAGATGCTCGACGAAATGTGCGCTACCCTTGCCGGTCGTGCCGCTGAAGAACTTTTCACAGGACATATCTCCTCAGGCGCTCTCAATGACCTGGAACGCGTCACCAAGCGCGCTTACGGCATGGTTGCTTATCTGGGTATGAGCGACGAGCTCTCCAATCTTTGCTACTACAACAACCAGGAGTCTTTCACGAAGCCCTATTCTGAGAAGACGGCAGAAAAGATCGATATTGAAGTCAAGAAGTTGATTCACGAACAGTATGAACGTGCCAAGGCTATCTTGACAGAACACAAAGAAGGCCATAACCGCTTGGCGCAGTTGTTGGTCGACCGCGAAGTCATCTTTACCCAGGACGTAGAGGACATCTTTGGCAAACGTCCATGGAAGAGCCGCGCAGACGAAATTCTCGAGGAAGAACGCAAATGCGCCGAAGCGAAGAAGGCAGAAGAGAATGAGTTGGAGGTCAAAGACAACGAGAATACTTCGACCACGCTAACATCAACTGCCAACAGCGAGATTCCGGCAATACCGACACTGGAAGAGACGGATAATCAATCATCCTCTACTGCACAAGACCTTCCTCCTGTGCCAACACCAGACCAGGAAGAAGCTACCGATGCAGCAACGACAGGAAACCAACCATCAGATAAAAACGAAGAAGGAAAATGAGTAATTTAGTATTAAGATCCATTACGGGTGCGCTTTTTGTCGCAGTACTCGTGGGCTGTATTGTCTTTGGAGAAATCAGCTTTACCCTTTTGTTCGCCATCATTACAGGATTGGCAATATGGGAATTCGGTACAAACGTCAACCAGCACGCTGGTGCTGCTATCAACCGGCTGATCAACACAACCGGCGGTGTGTACCTGTTTTTGGCATTCTTCTACTATTGCTCAGGTTATCTTAACGGAGTGAGCGATGCTTTGGTTTTCATACCTTATCTGATTACCTTGGTCTTTCTCCCCATCAGTGAACTTTATCTGAAACACGAGGATCCGCTGAAGAGTTGGGCTTATGCCTTCGCCTCACAGTTGTATGTCGCAGTGCCTTTCTCCTTACTCAATGTCTTGGCCTTCTGGCAAGGAGCGTACAGCTGGATATTACCGATGTCGGTATTCATCTTCCTTTGGGTCAGCGACTCCGGAGCTTATTGTGTGGGCAGCCTGCTTCACAAGAAATTCCCGGCAAAACTCTTCGAACGTATCTCGCCGAACAAATCATGGGTCGGCAGTATTGGTGGAGGCATCTTCTGCCTCATTGCAGCAGCGATACTCTCTCATTTCACCAGCCACTTGATTCAGCTCTCCCTTTGGGAATGGTTAGGCTTCGGCCTCATCGTCTGCATCTTCGGAACCTGGGGCGACTTGGTTGAGAGTTTATTTAAGCGCCAGCTGGGAATCAAAGACAGCGGCAACGTATTGCCAGGACATGGCGGTATGCTCGACCGTTTCGATTCCTCCCTGTTAGCCATCCCTGCTGTAGTTCTCTACTTCTATACCTTGATTTATCTCGGTTAATCCCGAACTTAGCATAACCAAAATCCTCGGATGGGTGCGTTTCCGTACCCTCCGAGGATTTTTTATTCTATCTATAAGAACTGGATCTATTCGCCTGGCTACTCTTTTTATTCTGCCTGTAATGGTCGAAAATCCTCTGAGAATCACACTCCGTTCCAGAGTCTTATGGGATATTACGATACCGAATCGCTAGGCATCACGGGTGGAAAAAATCACGCTCTTTCACTCGGAGCCAATTTCTATCTCAATTCTTATTTGGGAATCAAACTGAACGGTAGCTATGTATGGTCTGACAAAAATTGCACATCCTTCTACCAAAAGGATTTTTTCCTCGTCCAGACTCGTCTCCAATACGTGTTCTAACCTGAACGGAACTTCTAGTCCAAGCAAAACCCGCCCGTGGTTTCAGACTGTGTGCTGAAACCACGGGCGGAATTTTTGAATTTGAATTACTAGCAATACAGAAGGGGTGAAAAGCAGTTTGCTGGCTGAGAGTCGGTAGTCATCGAGCTCGTCTGTTCTTCCCCACGACAGACTTCATATCAGGACATCAATCCGCCTCGGCTTCGGATTCCGGAGCATCCAGGGAATCCATGAAATCACGAACCTGCTGAACCACGGCCTGATATTGCGGACAATCCATATAACCGGTATGTTTCCTCAACATTTCTTCCACACACCCCACAGCATGCTGGTAGGCTGCCAGTTCATTCTGCATCTGAAGTGCATGTTCCGCGAGATCCCGGATTTCACGTTCCCGTTCTCTCCGCAGAGACTCACAGACCCCGCCCACCATTGGAGCGACCACCCCGTCGTGGAGATCATGTCCTCGCATGAAGAGGTAGCAGTTGTCCGGATGAACCCCCAGATCCTGTAAGTCCGCCATAAAAGGTTTGTAGGTTTCCTTACCTTCAGGGAAGAGTCGGTGCAATTTGGCGATTTTGACATTTACCTTTCTCCGCAACTGCTCCAAAGTACTCTCCGGGTGATAATAATTCAAATCATCCAGCCCCACGACACGGTAAAAATCCAACAAGGAAAACATTTTATAGCGTCCAAAACGATAAGCCCAGACGCTCCATACAAATAGAGGCCATATCACTTCTGAATAAGCTTTCAGAAAAGCGTCAAAATCAAAGATACGATGATCGTTGAGCGTCGTCATCACACATACGTTCTGCAGAGAGGGCCCATAACACTGAAAGTTCTCGATAGCATAGACATAGGTATGAAAGACATACGGATTGAAACAGACTTCCTTGGAAGTATTGGTCGTACCTTGCAACAAGTAATCATAATCGGCATCCACACAGGCTATCATGTATTTCCCGAGACGGTTGCTCAAGGCTATTTTTTTCCCTTTACCCAATGAGGTACGTGAAGGAAGCATGACCTCGAAGTAATACCTTTCGTTTTCCAACGGTCTCAACAAATTTCCCCAGAAGAAAATATCATCGAAACTTTCCACATAGGCCACGATCTTACGCCGTGCTTTTTTCCCGTTCAACCGATTAGCGGCCTCTATATACGCCGAATTTAAGTTTTGAGATAGACGTCTTGCCATAATCCCTCCTTTTTAAGCAGATGACTTCTACATCGTGATTTCACTCACCTCGGTCACATAATCTTCCCAGCCATCCAAGATTAGAGCCGGAGAATGGGTGGTCAGGACCACCTGTGCGTTAGGATTGAGTTCGCGGACCATTCTGATGAGCCGCTTCTGCCACTCGAAATGCAGACTGACTTCCGGTTCGTCCATAAACAGGACATAAGGTTGCTGGTCCTCGGTCAAAACCGTCAAGAGAATGAGCAACATCTGTTTCTCTCCGCTGGAGAGCACATAAGGCGAAAGACGTTCGTCATATTGAATGAAACACAGTTCGTTGCTTTGCCGGTCAATACGTTTCCCGGTCTCACTGAACAACTCGTCCACCAGATTCAGAAAATGATTTTTCATATCGGCCGCTGCCGTAGCTTTTTCCCGGGCATCAGGATCCCCACTGGTCAACATGGCGATCATACGGTTCCCCACATTGACCTGATAATCCAGGTAACGGCGTTGCACCAAATACAACTGCCAGTCGAGTTCTGTGGACACCGCCCCGTTATGTACCTGCATCAACTGGTCGCCCTTGAGCATCTGGCGGTCAAAACTGCGGATGATATCATAGCGGATAGCAGTAGCATCCGAAGGGTAAAAATCAATGTTTACCCCTAATTTCGCCTCGGTAAGAATCTCACCGCTGGCCGGAGCCACTCTTAGATGCTGGATGAGACGGTTGAGAATCGTACTTTTTCCTTCGCCGTTACGTCCACTGAGCACATTGACTTCAGGATTCAACTCCCAGACGATGTGTTTGTGACCACTCCAGAGACTGCTGATTTCTATTTTTGTAATTCGTTCTGCTAATTTTATCATAGTATCCATATTTTCTATCCTTTCACAAATGTAGCGAAATTTATGATGAAGCAAAAACATGGAATACTAATTATTCATAAACAAGAACAGAACCAGTGCCCTCGCTGAAGGAAACAACGGAACAACAGAGGTTGGCTCCCCTTTTTTGAAACTTAGGAATCGCCGAACGGCCCAGATGCTCATTTTAAAAAAAGACAATCCAGAAGGAACCATCCCCCATCCTTCGCCGACAAAGTTGGGACAATTCCCTCGGCCGCATACAGACAGAGCGACCTCCCCTACTTGACCCCGCAAAACCTCTGAATTTATTTTCTTCCCCACCCGCCTGCCACAGACTTGGAAAGACCTGGAGAAAGCAGAGGAAAAAGCCCTCAAAATTTGGAACATATGCTACCAACTCTTAACTTTGCAAATATGAAATATTCATTTATCATCCCCGTATATAACCGCCCCGACGAAGTGGAAGAACTTCTGGAGAGCATGTGCAGGCTGTCTCTCCGTGATTTTGAAGTGATCATCGTTGAAGACGGGTCTGCAGTTCCTTGCAAAGACGTTGTGGATCGATATGCTTCACAACTTGACATACACTACTATGAAAAGCCCAACTCCGGTCCTGGACAAACCCGTAACTATGGTGTAGAACGGGCCCAAGGAGAATATGTTCTGATTCTCGATTCCGACGTCGTACTTCCAGAGAATTATCTGAAAGCAGTTGACGAAGAACTGCTCCGTCAGCCTTGTGACGCTTTTGGCGGTCCCGACCGTGCCCATACTTCCTTCACCCCGATGCAAAAAGCCATCAACTACGCGATGACCTCTTTTTTCACCACCGGTGGAATACGTGGAGGGAAAAAGAAGCTGGACAAATTCTATCCCCGTTCATTTAATATGGGAGTCAGAAAAGAAGTGTATCAAAAATTGCAGGGATTCTCCAAAATGCGTTTCGGAGAAGATATTGATTTTTCTACACGTATCTTCAAGGGAGGCTTTTCCTGCCGTCTGTTCCCCGAAGCCTGGGTATGGCACAAACGCCGTACGGATTTGCGCAAGTTTTTCAAACAGGTACACAATTCCGGTATCGCACGCATCAATCTGACCTACCTCCATCCAGGAACTTTAAAGATTGTGCACCTGCTGCCCTCTGTATTTACCATAGGTTGCAGCTCCCTCTTCATTTTAGCCCTCATCGCTCTATGCTGGGGTTGCTGGGGATACACCATCTTGATTCTATCTCCGGTATTGTTCTTCTCCGCCATCATCTTTACGGATGCCACCGTTGCAGAAAAGAATATCGGAGTCAGTCTGAGAGCAATCGCGGCCTCTTTCGTACAGCTTTTCGGTTACGGCACAGGATTTCTCCGTGCTGTATGGACACGCTGCATCCTGGGGCATGGCGAATTCGAAGCCTTTAAAAAGAATTTCTACAAATAATCTGTAAACCGCGTCCTACCACCATGAACAAGCTCAGCATCAACCAGTGGGACATTGAAGACCGTCCTCGTGAGAAACTCGCAGCCAAAGGAGCTGCTGAATTAACAAAAGCAGAATTGTTGGCCATCCTGATTGGATCGGGAAACGATGAGGAAAATGCCGTGGAACTGATGCGGAGAGTGTTGGAAGATTGCAAGAACAGCCTCAACACCTTAGGCAAGATGGGGATTGAGGAACTCTGTAAATACAAAGGGATAGGTCCGGCAAAAGCCATCACCATTATCGCAGCCTGCGAATTTGGGAAGCGGCGTGCCGCAGAGGCCCCGGAGGAACGTCCCCGTATCCGATCTTCAGAAGATATCTACCGGTATTTTCTACCGAAGATGCAGGATTTGATCAACGAGGAAGGACACGTGCTTTTATTGAACAACCAGCTACAGGTTATCGCTTCACGCCTCATCGGACGAGGAGGACTCACGGCGGCAACGGTCGACATCCGTCTGGTTCTTCGCGAAGCCCTACTGGCACATGCCACACATATCGCCCTCAGTCACAACCATCCTTCCGGAAGTACGCGTCCGAGCCATGAAGACGACCGGCTCACGGAAAATCTGAAAAGAGGTTGCGAAGCTGTGCAGATCAAACTCATTGACCATGTCATCGTCACCGATGGCAACTATTACAGCTATGCAGACGAAGGACGACTCTAGCCCAATTTGAAAAACAGATTTCCGAGAAGGTTGAGCGACCACCATAGGTTCTGCTTCTCCCTTTTCGGAAGATCGATTCTATAGAATAAACCCGATAAAACCAAATTAGATTATGACCACTGAAGAAAGATTGAAAATAGAAGAACGCGTTATCGAAATTCTCAAAACGGTATACGACCCTGAAATCCCAGTAGACATCTACAATTTAGGACTGATTTACCGCATAGAACTGAAAGATGACGCTTCACTCGAAGTCGACATGACGCTGACAGCCCCCAACTGTCCGGCAGCAGATTTTCTCGTAGAGGACGTTCGCCTCAAACTCGAAGGAATGAGCGAACTGAGCAAAGCTACCGTCAATTTGGTTTTCGAACCAGAATGGGACAAGGACATGATGAGTGAAGAAGCCAAACTCGAATTGGGCTTCATGTAATCTCCAAGACTCATGAAAAACGTCTATTTCTTATCCGACGCGCATCTGGGCAGCCGTGCAATTGCGCACAGCCGAATGCAGGAACGGCGCCTCGTCAATTTTCTGGAAAGTATCAAGCATAAGGCCGCGGCTGTATATCTGCTCGGTGATATGTTTGATTTTTGGCATGAATATAAAAACGTGGTACCCAAAGGGTATACACGTTTTCTTGGTAAAATCAGTGAGCTCACCGATTTGGGCGTTGAAGTGCACTATTTCGTCGGCAACCACGATTTGTGGATGGGTGACTATCTGGAAAAAGAATGTGGCGTCGTACTTCATCGCACTGAAGCCGTTACGGAAATCTATGGCAAGATTTTCTATCTGGCACATGGTGACGGCCTCGGTTCGAAGGACCGTAAGTTCAAATTCTTACGGGCGGTTTTCCACAGTCCGACCTGCCAGAAGCTGTTTGCTTCCATTCATCCTAGATGGGGAATGGAATTTGGTCTGGAATGGGCAAAACATAGCCGCATGAAACGTCCCGACGGAAAGGAGCCGGAGTATATGGGTGAGGATAAGGAGGAACTTGTGATTTTTGGTAAGGATTACCTGAAAACTCATCCGGAAATCAACTTTTTTGTCTTTGGACACCGGCATATCGAACTGGATCTGATGATTGCCAAGAAAACACGTCTGGTGATTCTCGGTGATTGGATTTCACAGTTCACCTATGCGATTTTTGACGGAGAACATTTCTTCCTGGAGGAATTTGAGGAAGGAGAAAGTCAACCCTAGGAAATCTGGCCATTATCTGTAAACCTTTCAAACTATATAACATCGGAACTTTTTATACACTTCCCAACTTTACAGTTTCTGTCTCAGCACCTTAATTTTTGGACTGGGATACGCTGAAACGACTGATCTCACACCGGGCACACACCGTTAGCAAAATAACGACGGACACCCGGAATCAAAGTAAGGAAGACTTCCATCAAGATCCGGACATCGAAAGAAAGGTAGAACTATGGAAATACGATGTCCTAAATGAACATGCAGCATTCGATATCCCGAAGCCTACATTCCCCATTTCCATCCATAGGGACCTCAGTGAATAGTCTTCAGACAGCAATACATTGGAGACGACTTCAAGGAATCGTGAACGTTACTACGACTTGAGCGGTTGAAAGGTAAACCGTATCACATAAAGACATTTATATCAATATAGGACAGAAAGTATTCTTCCAATAATCATCCAAAATTATGAGCACAAACAACGAAGACATTTTTCTATCGGCTTCGCATATCGTGAAACGCTACGCTGAGCACACCGCACTCAACGATGTCAGCATAGAGGTTCCACGCGGAAAGGTATTCGGCCTACTGGGACCGAACGGGGCCGGCAAAACCACCTTGATCCGTATCATCAACCGTATTACGGCTCCCGATCAAGGTGAGGTGACCTTCGACGGCCATCCGTTTGCCGCGGACGATGTCACCCGAATCGGCTATCTGCCAGAAGAACGCGGACTCTATAAAAAGATGAAAGTAGGCGAACAGGCCATTTATCTCGCCCGGCTGAAAGGTATGAATGAGCTGGAAGCACGCCGACGTCTGCAGGAATGGTTTGAGAAATTCGAAATCATGCCTTGGTGGAACAAGAAATTGGAAGAACTCTCCAAAGGTATGCAGCAGAAGGTCCAGTTTATCATTACCGTTCTACACGAGCCCCCTCTTCTGATTTTTGATGAACCTTTCTCTGGATTCGACCCGGTCAATGCCGAATTGCTTAAGACAGAGATTCTGGCCTTGCGGGATAAGGGACACACCATAATTTTCTCTACCCACAACATGTCGTCCGTTGAAGAGATCTGTGATAATATTGCATTGATCAACCATTCCAATGTGGTGCTTCATGGAGACGTGGCAGAGGTGAAAAGCCGTTTCCGTACCGGACTGTATGAACTTACCACTACGTCCGGCGAACTGTCAGCCCGCTCCCAGCATTATGAGATCCTCTCCCAGCAGCAGCTCGGAGGACTCACACGCTACCAACTGAAAAAGGACGAGCTCATCTCCAATTCGCAGTTGGTCCAGGAACTTGCCCAAATGGTCGAGATCCGCGCCTTCAACGAACAGATGCCCTCCATGCATGATATTTTTATTAAGACGGTGGGGGAAACGGGGTTGCCCGACCATAACTAACATTTGCCATTATCATTATGAATAAGACACTAATTATCATACAGCGTGAATTTGCGACACGTGTCAAGAAGAAGTCGTTTATTTTACTGACCATCTTGATGCCCTTTATCTTCGCCGCGCTGATTTTCGTTCCGCTTTGGCTGGCCAGCATCGAGTCCGACGACCAGAAGACGGTCATGCTCGTGGACCAGACAGGAAAATATGCTGGATCTTTTGAAGACAATGCCAGCTACAGATTTGTACCGACCGCCCAGAACATTGACGAATTCTACGAAGAGGACGCCAATGTGGAAGCAGTCATTGTGATCAAGTCGGACCTCAGAATCCATCCCAAAGATGTGGCCATCTATTCTCGCAAGGAAGTACCGGCCGACCTGCTGGGCTATACCAAGAATGTACTGAATGAGCAGGTTCGATTGGACAAGCTGAAAAACTACAATGTTCCGGAACTCTCTTCTATTATAGAGGATGTAGAATCAGATTTTGAGATTGCCACAGTTAAACGCAACGAAACCGGGAAAGAAACCGCCTCTAACACTTATATCGCCATGATTGCCGGTTTCATCTTCACCTTCATGATCTATATGTTCGTCATGACCTACGGAGGTATGGTGATGCAGAGCGTCATGGAAGAAAAGACCAACCGTATTGTAGAACTGATGGTGTCGAGCGTAAAACCTTTCCAGTTGATGATGGGAAAAATTATCGGCTGCGCATTGGTCGGTTTCGTACAGCTCTTCATCTGGGGAGTCATGCTCTTCGTCATCCTGGCAGTGTGCGGAACAGTCTTCGGCATCGACACCCAGTCTGCTGCGGCAGCTCAGTCTGGTATGGGAATGATGGCAGCCCAGTCTCCACAACTCCCGATGGGAGAAGAACAGGAGATGCTTTTAGCCTTGATGAATCTTCCATACCTGGAATTAGGTACCATGTTCATCGTCTACTTCATTGGCGGCTACTTGCTCTATGCCTCTTTCTTCGCCGCCGTCGGCGCAAGCGTCAACGAACAGGAAGACAGTTCGCAATTCATTATGCCGGTGGTCATCATCATGATATTCGGTCTCTATGCAGCAATGTACAGTGCGGAAAACACCAACGGTCCGTTGGCCTTCTGGGCTTCTATGTTCCCGCTGACCTCCCCCATCGTGATGATGGTACGTATTCCTTTCGAAGTGCCACTCTGGCAGGAACTGCTCTCCATCGCGATTCTTTACGGCACCGCCTTCCTCTTCGTGTGGTTGAGCGGAAAGATCTACCGCGTAGGTATCCTGATGTATGGTAAAAAACCTAGCGTAAAGGAAATGATCAAATGGATCCGCTATAAATAGGCACCTAGAAAGTACACCATAAAAATCGCCCCGACTGGAATTTTCCAATCGGGGCGATTTTTATGGCAGTAAAGTTGGACTTACTATTTGATCTGGATAAAAGGTACGGCACCGGAACCTGTAGACATCGGAAGTTTACCGTCCCACTTTTCAACGGCCTTCAACTGTATCAGCTCTGGAGAGATAGACTCCTGAAGAATACGGTTCGCATCGGCCTTACCCTTTGCCTCAGCCACTACTTTTTCTGCTTCGGCAATCGCAGCCTTCTTTTCATTTTCTACCTTCAAGGCATTCTGTACAGCAGCATTCTTGTCATCGATAGCAGCCTGAAGTACGTCATTCGGCTTCACAGAAGACTGGATGTTGGTAAATGTAAAACCGCGGTCGCTCAATCGGGTACGCAATAAAGCCTCCACTTCCTTTTCAAAAGCCGGACGGTTATTAATCAAAGAGTCGGTTTCATAAAGACCGGCGATATCTTTGTAGGCATTCTTTACTTCGGTCAAGATCACAGACTGTTCCAATTCCTGTGTAGTCTTACGATAGCGAAGGAACACGATTTTGGCGTTTTCACGTTCGATATAATATTCAATGGTAGGGTCGGTCAAGAAGATGGTTCCTTTCTTATCCTGAATCTCGAAAGGCTCATAGTCCACAATCTGCGTGAAGGAAGGGTATTCGAACAATTGTTTCATAAATCGGTTGTAAACCACCCAACCGGTTTCCACGGTTGCGTCGTCTACACCACGATCGCTACCTGCAAGATTAACAATGACACCGGTCTGGCCAGAATCAATTCGTGCGACTTTGAAAGACACCACGAAACCTACAACAACAAGGCAGATGATCAAGCCGATACCGCCTAAACTAGTTTTTGATGGAGTTCCCATAATAATGATATTTTAAAAATTGTGTTAGATTTATCATAGAATAATTTCAATCCAGGTAAACCTGTTATCACCTGAACCAATGTTCAACAAAAGTCTGCAGTTTGGAATGGAAGCGAAAAAGCATTCAGAAATCCGTTTCTCTCTTTTTACAATCTGTGTGTTTAGTTCTTTGCATTGGATTTGCTTTTGCAAAGTAAACAAAATAATTTGAAAATAGATAATTTTGTAAAAAAATAGATGTAATATTCTTTCTTTTGTCCCTTTTAAAAAAGATGGGACACCCGGTTTGCCTCATCGCAAGAACAAGAAAATGGAGTTGAAAGTCCCCCTGACGTTCGAACCGGGAATAAACAGAAGAATTCACGATTGCTCTGACCAACGGGACTGTATACGAGAAAAAAGGAAAACACTCAAAAGGAAAAAAGACCTCCGTCCCACAAAAATGCGTAAACCTCCTCAGAATGGGACATATAGAGTCGCATTTTGAGAAAGTTTAAAAGCCTAGATTTGTAGCAAACCAAAACTGTTCATAACTTTGCAAATGAAAATCGACAACCATTATGATTAAAGCTTTATTTTTTGACATTGACGGAACACTGGTCAGTTTCAAGACCCTCCAGATTCCAACATCTACCATTGATGCCATCGCTGCCGCCAAGAAAAACGGAGTAAAGATATTCATCTCGACCGGACGTCCTCCTCAGATTATGAATAATATCGGTGCTCTACAAGAGCGTGACCTGATTGATGGATATATCACCATGAACGGTTCTTACTGTTACGTGGGCGACCAGGTGATCTTCAAGAACCCGATAGCCAAAGATAACGTCCAAGCCTTGGTGGACGAATGCAGCATCCACCATTATCCGTGCATTTTTGTCGGAGAAAAGGAAATCAGTGTCTGCCAGCCCAATGATACATTGAAAAAGATATTTTATGAGTTCCTCAGGGTCAAAGAATTTCCCGTAGTCTCCTTTGAGGAAGGCATGGCCTACGATGCTTATCAGTTGACGCCCTTCTTCTCCCTCGAAATTGAGAATGAAATCCGGAAACGGATGCCTGACTGCGAATTCGGACGTTGGCATCCGACTTTTGTGGACATTACGGCCAAAGGCAATACCAAGCAAAAAGGAATGGAGCACATCCTGGCGTATTTTGGAATCGATGTCAGCGAGACTATGACTTTCGGTGATGGCGGTAACGACATCCCCATGCTGAAATTCGCAGAAATCGGTGTGGCTATGGGAAATGCCAACGATGAGGTGAAGCAATGTGCGAACTACGTGACCACTTCGGTGGACGAGGATGGTATTGCCAATGCTTTGAAGCATTTTGGAATTATCTGATTTTTTATACCCAATGACGGAAAGGAGTAGGTACTGATCTCGTATCTACTCCTTTTTATATGAAACACTTACACAGGATAAATATAAAGGATAGACCTAAGCGATGGACAGGACTACAAGAAGTTTTCCACAGAGTTATCCACAGCCTATTCTGAACGGGGGGAAAAGTGCGGAGAACGAAAAATCTTCAGGATTCCACGTTGTCCCCGAGGTCGCAAGACCGGCAATAGAACGGGACCGACAAGATGTGCTGCTCAAAAATAAAAGTACCAAAGCTTTATATACAGAGAGAGCAGCGGAAACGTTTCGCTGCTCTCTCTGTTTTTCTATACCTTAAATCTACTGCATTTCGGCGGCTACCGCATTAGTCAAATCGACAAACTCAGCCACACTCAGCTGTTCGGGGCGTTTCGTCAGTAAAGGCTGTGACAAAAATGCGCTGTGGTCCATGGCCTTGCCATTTTCTGCATCCAACTGAGCAAAAAGCGGCTTCAAGGAACCTCGCATCATCTTACGACGCTGATTGAAGGCGGTCTTCACCACACGTTTCAGCAACTTTTCATCGCACCCACAGTCCACCTGTTGGTTGCGCGTCATCCGGATAACAGCACTCTTCACCTTGGGAGGCGGATTGAAAACGCCTGGTTCCACCGTAAAGAGATATTCCACATCATACCACAACTGCACCAGGACACTCAGGATGCCATAAGCCTTGCAGCCGGGCTTAGCGGCCAAGCGCTCTGCCACTTCCTTCTGAATCATACCCGTACAACAAGGGATCAGGTGACGGTACTCCAGCATCTTGAAAAAGATCTGACTACTGATATTATAGGGATAATTACCGGTCAAAACGAAGGGCTTTCCATCGAAAGTGTGCTCCAGGTGCATTTTAAGGAAGTCGTCCTCAATGATATTCTCCTCTAACTGAGGAAAATTCTCCCGAAGATAGGCCACACTCTCAAAGTCGATCTCCACAACTTTCAACGGACGGGGCTTTGGCAAAAGATATTGCGTCATGACTCCCATTCCCGGTCCCACCTCGAGTACAGGAATATCCGGACAAGCATCCACGGTATCGGCAATGGCACGTGCGGTGTTCAGGTCCTTCAAGAAGTGCTGACCAAGAAATTTTTTAGGTTTTACGGACTTCATACGTATATTTTTTATATTTTTGCTAAGAATAAGCGGCAAGAACACAACGTTTCCATTGCCACGAATATGCAAAATTAATAAAATCACTTGATTGTACACGGATTTGACTGAGCTTATTAAAAATATCCTGAAAATATGCATGCCTTTCGTCCTGGGTATTGGCATTCTTTGGTGGATGTACCGAGGTACGGACTGGTCCGACTTCATTGCATGCATTACCCACGACATGAATTGGGGATGGATGTTGCTCTCTTTGGCTTTCGGTATCTTACCGGGGCTTATCCGCGGCTGGCGATGGAAAATGTCTTTGGCGCCTCTTGGGGAATCGCCGAGAAACCGGACCTGCGCCAATGCGATTTTTCTTTCTTATGCCTCCAGTCTCGTTGTACCTAGAATCGGAGAAGTCACACGTTGCGGTACGCTGAAGACCTACGAAGGTACACCGTTCTCCAAAGCATTGGGAACCGTGGTGACCGAAAGAATGGTCGACTCGGTACTCATGTTGCTGCTCTCTGCCCTGGCAATGGTCATCCAGTTGCCGACACTACTCCATTTTTTGGAGAAGACCGGCACCAATGTCCACGAGATCTTCAACCGTTTCACTGGCACCGGATACCTGGTGACTGCTATTTGTCTGATTGCCTTGGTGGGACTGCTGATTCTTCTGGCCTATCGTCTGACGATTTTCAAGAAGGGGAAAGACGTGATGAACAATCTGTTAGAAGGAATGCTCTCCTTACGTCAGGTGAAGAATCTTCCCCTTTACCTGGTTTACTCACTGGGAATTTGGGTGAGCTACTTCCTGCATTTCTACATTGCATTTTTCTGTTTTGATTTTACCGCCGGCATTCATCCTTCCGCAGCCTTTCTGATTTTCTGCGTGGGTTCTTTTGCCGTATTGGTACCGACTCCCAACGGTGCCGGTCCATGGCATTTCGCCGTAAAGACCATGCTGGTGATCTACGGAGTCGCCGAATCGCAGGCCATACTCTTTGCCTTGGTGGTTCATACCATACAGACCTTCGAGGTCGTTCTCCTGGGTGCCTTTGGCTGGGCAGACCTTAATTACATGTCCAAAAAGAGGAAGCAAGCCACCACTACCCACATCCAACAATAAACGCATTATTCATTAACATAGATTTCAACTATTAATATTAATACTAATCACTATGAGCGAAATTAAAAATCTCCATCCAGTAGAAATCTGGAAAAACTTCGACTTGTTGACTCAGGTACCACGTCCTTCAGGACACTTGGAAAAGGTACAAAAGTTCTTGCTCGACTGGGCTAAGGAAAAGGGCGTAGAAGCAAGCCTCGATGAAGCAGGCAACGTCCTGATGAAGAAACCTGCAAGTCCGGGCATGGAAGACTGCAAAATCGTTACTTTGCAAGGTCACATGGACATGGTTCCACAGAAGACCAGCGATTCTAACCATAATTTTGAAACCGATCCTATCGAAACTTGGATTGACGGTGAATGGGTAAGAGCCAAGAAGACTACTCTCGGTGCTGACGACGGTATGGCTGTAGCTACAATCATGGCCATCATGGAAGACGACACCATCAAACATGGTCCATTGGAAGGCTTCATCACTGCTGACGAAGAATCAACCATGGGTGGCGTCAACAACATGACAACCGACCGCTTGAAGGGCGATATCCTCCTGAACCTCGACAACGAGACTGAAGGGGAAATGATTATCGGTTCTGCCGGTGGTGTGAATTTGACTGCTTCTCTGGAATACAAGGAAATCGATACTGATGCTGAAGATGCAGCAGTTCTCGTGAAATTGGGCGGTTTGCTCGGAGGTCACTCTGGTCTTGAAATCAACGAAGGCCGTGGTAATGCCAACAAGATGATGGCACGTCTCGTCCAGGACGCTATCGCTAACTTTGAAGCTTGCTTGTCTTCTTGGAAGGGCGGTAACATGCGTAACGCCATCCCACGCGAAGCTGAAGTGGTTTTGACTTTGCCAAAAGAAAACGTTGCAGCTTTGAAGGAAGTCGTTGAGGAATGGCGCGGTACTTTCGAAGGCGAATTCGGTGCCGTTGAAAAGAATCTCTCTTTGACTGTCGAAGATGTTGAAAGACCAGCTCACATCGTTCCTGAAGAAATCCAGGACAACTTGGTAGACGCACTTTGCGCATGTCATAATGGCGTAATGCGCTTTATCCCTGAAGTTCCTAGCATTGTTGAAACTTCCTCAAACTTGGCTATCGTTGAAATTGGTGAAGGTAAGGCATGGTTCAAGGTCTTGATCCGTTCTTCTCGCGACTCTATGCGCGAATGCTGTGCTGAAACCATCGAAAGCGCTTTCGCTATGGCAGGTATGAAGGTGGAACTCAGCGGTGACTATCCAGCTTGGCAGCCTAACCCACACAGCGAGATTGTTGAATTGATGAAGGAGACCTACCTCGAATTGTTCGGTGTGGAAAATAAGGTACAGGTGATCCACGCAGGTTTGGAATGCGGTGTTATCGGTGCTAAATATCCTAATATGGATATGGTCAGCTTCGGTCCAACCCTCCGCTCTCCACATACACCTAACGAACGCTGCCTCATCCCGACCGTGGACAAATACTGGAAATTTGTATTGAAGACTTTGGAACGTACTCCAAAAAAATAAGATACAGATACTTCTGAGAGGATAGGACCTTACTGAAATTAAGGTAAGGCCCTCCCCTATCCAATAAGAATACTTAGTGACCTTGTCTCCTTTAAATCCTTAAAAGACAACAAGATTACTAAGTATTTTTATTTTCTATTCTCTTTTTATAAGAATATACAATTGCCCTTGGCACACTTATTGCAATATATTCTGTAAATATATTCACATTAATACCCAACTTATATGTATTTGATTCTATTTATCGGTATCGCTATTTTAAGCTATGTCATTCAGGCGAACCTGCAAAGCAAATTCAAAAAGTACGCTCAAGTACCTTTGAGAAACGGCATGACCGGTCGTGAGGTGGCAGAAAAAATGCTCCACGACCACGGTATATACAATGTACGCGTTATTTCCACAGAAGGCCAGTTGACCGACCACTATAATCCGACAGACCTGACGGTCAACCTCAGTGAGAGCGTCTACAACAGCAATTCAGTGGCTGCAGCCGCCGTTGCCGCCCACGAATGCGGACATGCGGTCCAGCATGCGGTGGCCTACGGTCCACTGACGATGCGTTCCGCATTGGTGCCTGTCGTTTCGTTTGCCTCACAATGGGTACAATGGGTGTTGTTAGCGGGTATTCTGCTGATCAACACGTTCCCAGGACTGCTGTTGGCAGGTATCGTACTTTTTGCCCTCACCACAATATTCAGTTTGGTTACACTTCCTGTAGAAATCGACGCCAGCCGCCGCGCTACAGCCTGGTTATCCCAGGCAGGCATTACCGACAACGGTAACCACGCCATGGCGGTCGACGCACTCCGTTCTGCCGCTTATACGTATGTCATCGCAGCAATCAGTTCTTTGGCCACACTCATCTATTACGTGATGATTTACCTTGGAGGTTCTAGAGACGAATAAATTATAGTTTTTTTCATAAAAGGACGTCCGGCACTGTCTCCCGATTGGGGAAGAACAGTGCCGGATTTTTATTTTCAAGAAAACGGAATACCTGGAAGCGCCATCAGAGGAAAGAGACCGCACCCGGTTTCAGCGACAGAGCCCCGCTGACGCCGGCTGAAGTACCTCTCGACACGATTATCCCCAGGTCATCTCTGGAGTATCAAGGAAAAAGCGGGGAAAGCAGGGAATACAAGGAAAGTGGGGAATGCAGGAAAAGCCCGAAAGCTCCCCCGAGCCCCTACCCAAGCATTCCAGCTAAAAGAAAGACCGTTCCCAGAGAGCAGTCTATCCACCCATCTGTAGAAAGCAGGATCCGTAAAATGAAAACCGCTGGCACCTTTTTGGGGGTGCCAGCGGTTTTATTATCGCATTCGGTTAAGTCCTCTTAACCGATAAAGACCATCAGTACGACCTGTGCCATCAAGATACGAAGGAACATGGCCAATGGATAAACGGTTGAATAACCAATTGAAGGTGCATCGTTACCTGCTGTCTGGTTGGCAAAAGCCAATGCAGGAGGGTCTGTATTAGAACCTGCGATCAAACCCATCAAGGTGAAATAGTTCAACTTTAAGACCTTGCGGGCAACAACACCCATAATCAGCAAAGGAATTGTTGTGATCAAGAAACCGGTCCATACGAAATGGATACCACCATTCAGAATTGTATTCCAGAAGCCCGCACCGGCCTGAATACCGACACTAGACAAGAAGAGCAACAGACCGACTTCACGAAGCATCAAGTTGGCTGACGTTGAAGTATAGGTATTGATCTTGTAACGGTAACCGATAGCACCGATCAAGATGGCAACCACCAACGGACCGCCGGCCAAGCCCAACTTCATTCCGTAACCCATAGGAATCTGACCTACGATCACACCAATCATGATACCGAAGAAGATAGCACCCACATTTGGATGATCCAAACGCTTCACAGAGTCACCTATCACTGACTTCAAACTTTCAATGTTCTCTTCAGCACCTGTTACCAGAATACGGTCACCTACCTGCAGACGTACATTGGCGTCGGCAAAGAGTTCCATACCATTACGAGTCACACGAGTGACATTGACGCCGTAGATAGAACGGAAATGCAACTGGGCAAAAGTTTTACCGTTGATTTCATCCTTGGTAACTACCAAACGACGGGAAACGTAATGGGCCTTGTCTGTATCGTCCTTCCAAGTCTCACCTGGAACGATCTCACCCATCAGTACGGTGATAGGTTCAGCCTCATCTTCTGCACAAACGAGATGCAGCTTCATACCCATCTCAATGGTAGTCTCACTATTAGGAATGATCAACTGATCGTCTTTTACACAACGGGATACAACAAATTGACGGTTCAAGAAGGCGTGCAGCTCCTGTAAGTTACGACCGACAACTGAAGGATTAGTCACACGGATCACCAAGTGCTTAGGAGTCGCATGTGGGTCGCCTTCCTGAGAAGCACGGATTTCTGCCTGTTCCTCTTCCAGTTTCACGCCACAAAGGTAACGCAACAAGATGGTAGAAAGGATAATACCAACCACACCCAATGGATAAGCACAAGCATAGCTGGAAGCCAAGTCGGGCACACCGTTAACGCCCCATACAGCAGGATCAACGCTCTGCACAAAAGTATTCGCAGCACCAAGACCCGGAGTATTGGTTACGGCACCATACATGGTACCCACCATCATGGCCAGATTGTAATCCGTGTGGTCGAAGACTAAATAATAAAGTCCCAACATCACCAAGATGTTCAAAGTCACGATTCCCACCGTAATGAGATTCATACCCACACCACCCTTCTTGAAAGTGGCAAAGAAACCAGGGCCCACCTGCAAACCGATGCAGTAGACGAAGAGAATCAAACCGAGTTCCTTGACAAAGTCGATCAATGCTTTCTGGTCAGCATGGGTGATTCCACCGAACTGATTGAAGAGATGACCTGCCAAGATACCAGCAAAAAGTACGAAGGTGACGCCCAAAGACACACCGCCGAACTTGATCTGACCCAGCTTGACGCCGATACATATCACAGCCGCGTAAAGAATTACGAGGTGTGCTATGGAACCTGGAGTCGTCAAAATGTTAATAAACCATTCCATAAATAAAAATATAAACTAAAATTATTTGCCTACAAAGTTAGGGATTATTTAGTTGTCCACAAAACAAATATTCTCGAAAACCACCGGGAGTTCAAGGGAGAAGGGGATTTGTTAACCATTCATTTTCACGAATATAACAGGGGTAAACGGGACCATAAGATGCCTAATGGAAGATATTAACATATATTATACCGTAAAAAGTAGATTTATAACTATACTTTTTGTTAATTTGCATAGTAACATTTACAATACAAGAACTTTTATCGTATTAAAGAAATCAACCATGAAAAAATTCATACTTCCTTTATTACTGCTTCTTCTGTTCTGTGGCCCTGTTGCCGCACAGCAAAGCAAACAGCTCAAACGTTCCAAAACGGCTCTCTATTTTCCGGAATTCAAAGATGCCAAAATCATTCAGCCCTTCGGACGCTTTGTCAAGGCCAAAGCCAATATCCTGTTGAAGAACGGTGCGCTCTGCTATATGGAGGGGGACACGATCATGCAGGCTTATACCCAGAATATTCTGGGGGTCGAATTTGATACCGTCTCCTATAAGAAGATCGATGACGTACAGATGGGCCGGGTGCTGGCCAACAAGGGCTATAATTACCTACTCTGCGTGACCAAAGTGGACATGGACAAATATAAGGCGGAGACTGAAGGAGGCGAAAATCTCCCTTACCTTGAAATCGCTGATATCGGGGCTTTCTTTGAGATTGACAGCGACAGCCAGAAACGGGAATACGACAATGGTATCCCTTTGGAGGACAAATATTATTTCTACATCAAAGGGGAAATCGTTCCGGCCAATGAAACCCAAATCAAAAAGCACGTTCGTCCCGAAATGAAAAAGGCCTTCAAGAGATTGATGGCGGACCGTTGGTGGAGCTGGTACGATGAGGAGTCGCTGAAGCAGATCCTCCCTTATTTACCGGAATAAAAATTTACAACAAGGTTTTATAAGAATGGAATGCGGGTACATGTCCCCAATACGGACCTAAACCCTGCCTACCATAACCCAAGCAAACAAATTTGTGCCTGATGAAACTCAGTTCTTGTTTTTCATCAGGCACAAAATATATGGATAACTGACTAGTAAAAGATTGGATTCCCCGAAATAACTTATATGGCGCATCTAAGTTACTGAGAGTTTAATCTAGGTTACTGCGAGATTAATCTAAGTTACTGCTAGATTAATCTAGGTTACTACTAGATTTTTCTAGGTTACTGCGAGATTAATCTAAGTTACTGCTAGATTAATCTAAGTTACTGCCAACTCAAATATACTGCTTTGCAAGCAAGACTGGTGGTGAAACCTCCTAGAGTTTGAGTTTTGTCCTTCACATCTTTCACCAGTCTATATCAACTTGATTGTCTTAATATTGTGGGTGAAAGATCATCATTCACCCCTTTACAAATTGACTAACAGCACGTTGAAAGATGGTAAAGAAGAATCGGGGAAAACTTTATTGGATAGACATCAAGAGTAGCTATCCATTACCCTACCCACAAAAAAAACTGGAGTTGAAAGTCCTCAAAGGACAGCAACTCCAGTTTACTTATAATATCGACAACAACTGTAGCTATCTTATTTCCTGACTTTGACAGTTTTTTCTGACACTTATATACTATTCTGATATTTAAATAGTTGCAAAAATATTCTTGGTGCTTAGGGTGTCCCACTCTACTACTTCCATATCTGGACATATTGTAAAAACTAATGATTTTAGGTGTATTCCGCATTCAATGGTACCTGAGTGTGCCAGTTAGAGTAAAGACTCAAGCTCACCTGAAGGCTTTGCCGAGTACAGCCCAAATGCTGAAATCATGCGAGGTATCCCATTGTCAAAGTCAGGAGATTTTTCTAAGTTACTGCGAGATTTTTCTAAGTTACTGCCAACTCAAATATACTGCTTTGCAAGCAAGACTGGTGGTGAAACCTCCTAGAGTTTGAGTTTTGTCCTTCACATCTTTCACCAGTCTATATCATTTTAATTGTCTTAATATTGTAGGTGAAAGATCATCATTCACTCGTTACAAATTGACTAACAGCACGTTGAAAGATGGTGAAGGAAAATCGGGGAAAACTTTTGGGTAGGAATCAAATATACCCGTCCATTACCCAACCCACAAAAAAACTGGAGTTGACAGTCCTCAAAGGACAGCAACTCCAGTTTACTTATAATATCGACAACAACTATAGCTATCTTATTTCTTTACCAATTCTGCAGCACGGTCAAGAGCCACATTGATATTCGGACAGATGTATTCCTTACCTAAGAGATCACAGAAGCCAGCATGTTCCAAAACGGCATATACGTTTGGAGTGACACCGGAAAGAACAATCTGAGTACCTTCCTTACGGCTCATCTCGCAGAGAGACTGCAAGTTGTGAATACCGGTAGAATCAATGAACGGAACACGACGCATACGGATAACGCGTACCTTCGGATGGTCGTCCATATTTGCCATCAAATCCTCGAATTTATTCGCGATACCGAAGAAGTAAGGACCATTGATTTCATAAACCTCTACATTTTCAGGAATAATCAAGTGTTCTTCTTCCGTAATCTGCAAGTCACTCTCGTCGTTAGGGTCAATCTCACCAGCGATCACCTTGATCTGTGTAGTTTCAGCCATACGTTTCATAAAGAGCAAACAAGCAATCACCAAACCTACCTCAATAGCAACGGTAAGGTCGAAGATAACCGTCAAAAAGAAGGTAATCAGCAACACGGTGATATCACTCTTCGGGTTCTTCATCAAGCTGCGGAAAGTACGCCAGCCACTCATATTATAAGAAACGATGACCAAGACACCTGCCAAGCAAGCCATAGGAATATAACTAGCCAAAGGCATCAGAACCAAGAAAATCAACAACAGGACGAGGGCATGGATGACACCGGCGATAGGCGTACGACCACCATTATTAATATTGGTCATGGTACGAGCAATCGCACCGGTTGCAGGAATACCACCGAACAAAGGAGTACAGATATTGGCCACACCCTGACCGATCAATTCCTGATTAGAATCGTGGTGGTCACCACAGACACCATCAGCCACGGTTGCAGAAAGCAGAGACTCAATCGCACCCAAAACGGCAATGGTCATAGCCGTTGGGAACAACATCTTGACCTGTTCCCAAGACATGTCTGGTAAGGTCAATTCAGGAATTTCCGCCTTGATTTCACCAAAGACACCGCCGATGGTTGTGATGGCCTGTTTCCCATCCACGGAAAAAGCGTCGTTATAGAAATAGACGCCAATGGTCATCAGGATAATAGCCACCAAAGATCCGGGGACCTTCTTTGAGAACTTAGGCGTCAAAGCGATGATGACGATACTGAGTAAGCCCACCACCGTAGAAGCCAGGTCAATTGTATCGAAATGAGAGAAATAGACCCCCCATTTAGAGATGAAGTCTGCCGGAACATTTTCAATCGTCAGACCGAACAAGTCTTTGATCTGCGTTGTAAATATCGTAACGGCGATACCACTGGTAAAGCCGACCACAATCGGATAAGGAATAAACTTGATAATTGTACCCAAACGGAATACACCCAACAATACGAGGAAAATACCTGCCAGAACAGTGGCCACCATTAAACCACCGAGACCGAACTCCGTGATAATACCACTGATAATTACAATGAATGCACCGGTAGGACCACCAATCTGCACACGGCTACCTCCTAAGACAGAGATAATAAAACCACCAACAATAGCTGTAATAATACCCTTTTCTGGAGATACACCAGAAGCAATACCGAAAGCAATGGCTAACGGCAACGCCACAATGCCCACAATGAGGCCGGCCATGACATCCGCAACAAATTTTTCCTTGTTGTAATGAGGAAGGTCTGCCATCAAACTGGGTTTGAAACGAAAATTTTTCATAAAACAATCAATTACCAGTTGATTAAAAAAATACTATACCTTAAAAACGGCTGCAAAGTTACACATTTTTTGGACGTCTCACGACTTTTAACAAACTAATATATGTTATTTAGCATATATTCGGCCGGATTGCAATATCCAGTTATCTATATGGCGCGAAAGCCTACCGACTGCTGCCTTTTTGTTGAAACTGATTATCAGCCATTTCACTCCCGCACCGTCTTTTCAGCAACAAAAAACGCAGCGGCATTCCCATTTGAAACCAAGGAACCGGTTGATTCTTTTTAACAGCCCTCCCGAGCCGAGTTCCAAAAAAACACTTTATTTACTTTGCGCATTTATAGAAAAGACCTAACTTTGCCAATGCACAGAAAACAGAATAATGTGTAACAATGCAACAAATCCACGGATTGAATTGCACAAAAGACTACTTAATATATGTCAATTTCAAAAACACGTCAGAAATTAGTATTAGTGGCGCGTGAGCTGTTCGCAAGAAAAGGGTTGGAAAATACCACGATGAACGATATCGCTCAGGCTTCTGAGAAGGGGCGCCGTACCTTATATACTTATTTCAGGAATAAAGAGGAAATCTATTTTGCCGTCATTGAAGGCGAGCTGGAACATTTATCCGAACGTCTAGATGAAGTTGCCAATATGAACGTTGAGCCCGAGCAGAAGTTACTGACTTTAATCTATTCTCACTTGTCGGCTATCAAAGAGGCGGTGGCACGTAACGGATCCCTCCGCGCTGAATTTTTCAGAAATATCTGGATGGTGGAAAAAGTGCGTAAGACCTTTGACCTGGAAGAGAAGAAAATCATCACCCGTATTCTTAACGAAGGAATGTCCATCGGTAGATTCCAAGTGGAAAATGTAAATCTGATGACAGAAATTCTCCATTATACGGTAAAAGGACTTGAAGTGCCCTATATCTACAACCGGATCGGGGAAGGACTGACGGAGGACAGCAGTAAACCCATCGTTCGCAACATTCTCTGCCGCATGATCGGTATGGATTTAAGTAAATCATAAGCTAGACACAAGGTCCAGGCTCAGCATACCTTGAAAAGGCCAAGCCCCCTTGTAGTATACCAGACAATAAATATTTTAAAATAAAAAAATAACATTATGGGACTTTTATCAGGAAAGACTGCATTGATTACTGGTGCCGCTCGTGGTATTGGTAAGGCAATCGCTTTGAAGTTCGCTTCAGAAGGTGCAAACATCGCATTCACAGACCTCGTTATCGACGAAAACGGTCAGGCTACCAAAGCTGAAATCGAAGCTTTAGGTGTAAAGTGTGAAGGTTATGCCAGCAACGCTGCCAACTTTGAAGAAACAGAGAACGTAGTAAAGAAGATCCACGAAGATTTCGGTTCTATCGATATCTTGGTGAACAACGCAGGTATTACCAAGGACGGTTTGATGATGCGTATGACTGAGCAGCAGTGGGATGCTGTCATCGCAGTCAATCTGAAGTCAGCCTTCAACTTCATCCATGCTTGTACTCCAATCATGATGCGTCAGCGCAAAGGTTCTATCATCAATATGGCTAGCGTTGTCGGCGTTCACGGTAATGCAGGTCAGAGCAACTATGCCGCATCCAAGGCTGGTCTGATTGCTTTGGCAAAGAGTGTTGCACAGGAAATGGGTAGCCGTGGTATCCGTGCCAACGCTATCGCTCCTGGTTTCATCGAAACAGCGATGACTGCTGCTTTGTCTGACGAAATCCGCGCTGAATGGTGCAAGAAGATTCCTCTCCGCCGCGGTGGTAAGCCTGAAGATATCGCCAATGTCGCTACCTTCCTTGCTTCCGACTTAGCTAGCTATGTCAGCGGTCAGGTTATCCAGGTTGACGGTGGTATGAACATGTAATTCCAACAGGAATTTAACCGGAGGGAGGAGAGATTCTGTTTTAATTGGAGATCTTTTTGATTAAAAATTAGAAATTTCTTAAACTCTAAAAACCCTTATAGAACAGGGATTAGAAATTGGAGCAGAAATAAAGACACAGGTCTACTACTCCAAGTTCTAATCCCTATTTTCATCTCCTCCCCTCAATGCTGAATACTCCTCTACCCTCATTTCTCTACACAAACCACTAATATCTAATCATTATGACCGTCCTCTACGAAGACAATCATATTATCATTGTCAACAAGGCTCCAGGTGAAATCGTACAAGGCGACAAGACTGGCGACTCTCCCCTGAGCGATACCGTGAAATCCTACATCAAAGAGAAGTACGCCAAACCAGGTGCCGTTTTTCTAGGGGTTGTCCACCGTCTGGACCGCCCGGTCAGTGGCATCGTGGTCTTTGCCCGTACCAGTAAGGCACTGGCGCGTCTGAACGAGATGTTCCGTCTAGGTCAGGTCCATAAGACTTACCATGCTCTGGTCCCCACCGCAGATCTCAAGCAGCCTTGTTCCACCGAACCCACCTTGCTGACGCACTGGCTGACCAGAAATGAAAAGCAGAACAAGGCCTATGCCCACCAGCAAGAATGTGCCGGAGCAAAAAAAGCAGTGCTCGACTACCATAAAGTAGGTCAGTCCGACCGTTATACCCTGGTGGAAGTGAACCTACACACCGGACGTCACCACCAGATCCGCTGCCAGCTGGCCACCGCACTTGCCCCCATCCGGGGGGACCTGAAATACGGTGCTCCCCGCAGCAATCCCGACGCCAGTATCTGTCTGCATGCCCGCCACATCCAGTTCGAGCACCCCGTCAGTCACCAGACGATTGACGTTACCGCTCCTTATCCAGAACTTCCCTTATGGAAAGCTTTTGAATAAAAGATGAAGCTTTTCTTAAAAAACAAAAAACGACCTTGTGTAGTGCTAGGTCGTTTTTTATGTTTATCTTTGTCGCGAAATTAAAAAACTATCACTTATATATGAAGTCTTATTTAGTAACAGGCGCAGCAGGTTTCATTGGTGCAAACTTCATTAAGTATATGCTTGAAAAGCATGATGACGTGCGCATTGTGGTTCTTGATTTGCTTACCTATGCAGGTTATCTTGGGACAATTGCAAAAGACATTGACAACGAACGTTGTTATTTCGTAAAGGGTGACATTTGCGACCGCGCCTTGGTCGATCAGCTTTTTGCGGAATACCGTTTTGATGTAGTGGTTAATTTCGCTGCAGAAAGTCACGTGGACCGCAGCATTGAAAATCCGCAGTTATTCTTACAGACGAATATTCTCGGCACTCAGAACCTGCTGGATTCAGCCCGTGCTGCCTGGGTTACAGGAAAAGACGCCAATGGTTATCCAACCTGGCAAAAGGGAGTAAGATATCATCAGGTATCTACCGATGAGGTCTATGGTAGCCTCGGTGCGGAAGGTTTCTTTACAGAAGAGACACCTCTGTGCCCGCATAGCCCCTACAGTGCATCAAAGACTAGTGCCGACCACATCGTCTGCGCTTATCGTGACACGTTCCATATGCCGGTGAGCATCACTCGTTGCTCCAACAACTATGGTCCTTATCAGTTCCCGGAAAAACTAATTCCACTGATCATCAACAACGTGCTCGAAGGCAAGAAGCTTCCGGTCTATGGCGAAGGTACCAATGTCCGCGACTGGCTTTACGTTGAAGATCATTGCAAAGCTATCGACATGGTTATCAGCAAGGGCGAAAACGGCTGTATCTACAATGTCGGCGGTCATAACGAACGTCAGAACATCCAGATTGTCAAGATCATTATCAAGACCATCCACGACATCCTGGAAAAGGAACCCAGCTGGCGCTCATTACTCAAGAAGCAGGAAAAGGACGAGAACGGCGAAATCCGTATCGACTGGATCAACGACAATCTGATCAGCTACGTCAAGGACCGTCTCGGTCACGACCAACGCTACGGCATTGACCCGACAAAGATCAAGAACGACCTCGGCTGGTATCCTGAGACCTGTTTTGAAGAAGGTATTCTGAAAACCATCCGCTGGAACCTTGAGAACCGCTCATGGGTAGAGGCCGTCAGCGGTGAAGACTATCAGAAATACTACGACATGATGTACGGCAAGAAATAAACTGGTCACCAGACCTTTTTCAACGATAAGGGGAGTCATCTTTGATGGCTCCCCTATTTTTTTCTGACTAAAAAAATGCTGTATCATTCGGTGGAACAATACAGCATTCATGATTATGACGACCCTCTGCTGAAACAGCAAGAGGAATTCATGCTTTAGCGGATAATAGTGGCATCACGGTCAGGACTGACAGAGATAATGGCAATAGGTGTCTTCAACTCTGTTTCCAAATACTTGATATAATCCTTGAATGCCTGTGGGAAATCCTCTTCCTTACGTAAGTCGGACAATGGGGTCTTCCATCCTGGAATTTCCTTATAGACTGGAGCCCAACCTTCTGTATCGTAAGGCATGTCAGTGGTGGTCACGCCGTCCTTTGTATAAGCGACACAAGCCTTGATGGTATCGAAGCCATCGAGAACATCGCTCTTCATCATGATCAAATCAGTCACACCGTTGATCATGATCGCATACTTCAACGCTACGAGGTCCACCCAACCGCAACGACGGTTACGACCTGTCACAGCACCAAACTCGTTACCGATGCGACGAATTTCGTCACCTGTCTCGTCGAACAGTTCAACGGGGAACGGACCAGAACCGACACGGGTGCTGTAAGCCTTGAAAATACCAAAGATACGACCAATGGCATTCGGCGCAATACCTAAACCAGTACATACACCACCGCTGGTAGTACTTGAAGAAGAAACGAAAGGATAAGTACCATGGTCAATGTCGAGCAAAGAACCCTGGGCACCTTCTGCCAATACATTCTTACCTTCTTCCAAGAAACGGTTGATCTCAATTTCAGTATCTACGAGCTGGAACTTACGCATATACTCAATACCTTCCATCCAAAGTTTCTCTTCTTCGGTGATATCGTAATCGGTATAGTGAAGATCCTTCAAAATCTGTTCATGACGTGCTTTCAAAGCGGCGTACTTAGCTTCGAAATTGTTTTCGATATCGCCCACTCTCAGACCGATACGAGCTGCCTTGTCACTATAGGTCGGACCAATTCCCTTTCCGGTTGTTCCCACCTTGTTCTTACCCTTAGCTGCTTCATAAGCACGGTCAAGTACACGATGAGTAGGAAGAATCAGATGAGCACGGCGACTGATGTGAAGACGGTCGGTCAACGAATAACCTGCGGCCTCCAATTCGTGTGCCTCTGCCTTGAACAAGTCAGGAGCGATCACACAACCGTTACCAATGATATTGATTTTTCCTTCATCGAAAATTCCTGAAGGGATGGAACGAAGCACAAATTTCTTACCATCAAAGATAATCGTATGGCCGGCGTTAGGACCACCTGCAAAACGTGCTACAACATCATAGCGAGGAGTGAAGAAATCCACCACCTTACCCTTGCCTTCGTCACCAAAGACAATACCCAAAAGGGCGTCTACTTTTCCTTTTGTCATTTTTATTTAATATGCTGATTATCGAATTCTGTGCCGGGCACACGAAGCCCTATGGCTATTACTCAGGCAAAGATAGAGTTTTTTCCTGAAATTGAGACCTTTTTGCTTTGTTTTTTACCTCATAGGAAGCCTTCCCTACCTTTCTGCAAAATCCCGACTCTCCTAAAGCCCTTTTCCCCAGCCACCCGAAAAGTGCACAGGGCGGTATCAACGAAAACTGCCGCTCCTGTAGGAACAGGAACGGCAGTGATATGGAATTCTTTAAATACTTCTTTCAAAAGTAGAGAAAGGTCAGCTTATTTCTTATCACCGAAATAACGCTTGTAGAGACCTTCGAAACCACGACCATGACGAGCTTCGTCACGAGCCATTTCATGAACGGTATCGTGGATAGCATCGAGGTTCAACTGCTTAGCACGCTTAGCGATACGAGTCTTGTCTTCGCAAGCACCGCACTCAGCGTTCATACGCTTTTCGAGGTTAGTCTTGGTATCCCAAACAACATCACCCAACAGTTCAGCAAACTTAGCAGCGTGTTCAGCTTCTTCCCAAGCGTAACGCTTGAAAGCCTCAGCGATTTCAGGATAACCTTCACGGTCAGCCTGACGGCTCATTGCCAAATACATACCCACTTCTGTGCATTCACCCATAAAGTGATTGTTCAAGTCCTTGATCATTTCGTCGTCGCAACCCTTAGCTACGCCAAGTTCGTGTTCAGCTACGAAAGAAAGGCTTTCATCTTCCTTCAATTCCTTGAACTTAGATGCTGGAACGCCACACATTGGGCACTTTTCAGGAGCTTCGTCACCTTCGTGAATATAACCGCATACTGTGCAAATAAACTTCTTCTTCATAATTGTTATTTTAAATTGTTATGTAATATGTCTATAAATTGTTATGTCTGTATTTCTTCTTTTCAAGAGACTTTACTATGCTTACAAATGTCTCGTACTTAGAGGGATATCATTCTACCTCAAATGTCTATCAATGGTTATGTCTGTATTTCTTCTTTTCAAGAGACTTTTTAAGAGACTTTGCAATGCTTACAAATGCCTCGTACATAAAGGGACATGCACTCTACCTCAAAATCTTCCGGAAGTGCTGTACTCCTTAATAAGTGCTCCATATAAAGTGGTATGTCATATACCTTATTACATTTGGTACAGAGAAAATGTGCATGGTCTGAAGTAACCACATCAAATTTCACATTTTTCTCGTCAATAGTCAAGAGCTGAACCGCGCCGTGCTCCACGAACAACTTTAAGGTGTTGTACACTGTTGTCTTGGACAAAGTTGGAATCTTGGAAATCAAAGCGCTATGAATCTCATCGGCGGTTGGATGTGTCCGATGCTCTAGCAGATATTCCATGACAGCCAGACGTTGCACGGAAGGCTTCACTCCATGATCCATCAGATAGTCGTATGCCGATTTATTAGTCATTTTAAAATTGTAATAATTTCATTTTTGATTTGCATGCAAAAGTATAGCTTTGTTTGCTATCTTCCAAGCTTTTGCACAAATATTTTTGTTAAAAAATCATTAGTTTTAGGGATGGACTACCTACATGTTATTACTTTTTCCAGCAAATATTACCTTATCTAACTGATTATCTTTCTTTTATAGATAAACGGACACTCTCAACAAAAAACTCATATTTTTCTACAAATACCTACATTTAGGTATTGATTTTTTCAAATCAAGTTTTTCACTGGTCCAAAAGCGACTCATTCCGGAATAAACTAAAAGGATCGTTTTGTCGGATGGGATGGAAAAAATTGTACGGTAAGCTGGACTGACATTCAGTCGGAAAAGACGCTGTTTCTGCATTTTTGACGCATCCTAGCTTCATGCTTGGGTTCACAGGCTTATCAAGTTAAGAAAGTCTCCCCATCAGACCGGAAGCAATCAGCAGTGATAAAGGCCTTCGATTCTGAGAACAGGCAGTCAACTGTCCCAGTTCCCTCCCACACCATATCTACACTTCCAAATCCTATTCCAGTCATCAAAACAAAAGAAAAAAACGCTCGTTTACCCGAAATACACTACCTTTGCACCATAGAAGTAATGCATAACAGAAAATCATGAAATATCAGCAAGAAAGCATAAAGCCTTATAGCCAGGAAGGCGCCAAGGGAAAACAGGTAGAAGAAATGTTTGACAACATCGCGCACAGCTATGATCTACTCAACCATAGTCTTTCTTTGGGCATCGACAAACATTGGCGGAATGCCGCGATTGAATCGCTGGCCCCCTACGCTCCTAAGCGCATTCTCGATGTGGCCACCGGTACCGGGGACTTCGCGCTACTCTCAGCGGCCAAACTGCATCCCGACTATCTGCTTGGTATTGACTTGTCAGAAGGAATGCTCGATGTGGCCCGCAACAAAGTAAATAAAGCCGGTCTCAATGAGATTATCAAGTTTCAGAAAGACGACTGCATGCATTTGTCATTGGCCGACGGGGAGTTTGATGCTGTCACCGTGGCTTATGGCATCCGCAATTTTGAGGATCTGGACAAGGGACTTCGGGAAATGCGTCGTATCCTTCGTCCCGGAGGCAGACTGGTCATTATCGAACTGACCACGCCACGCAACTTCCCGATGAAACAGCTGTTCTGGTGCTATTCCCATATCTATATGCCAACGATTGGACGACTTATTTCCAAAGACAAAGCTGCCTATAAATATCTACCGGCCACCATGGCTGCCTTTCCACAAGGAGAGGTGATGAAGGGAATTTTGGAGAAGGCCGGTTATGAGGAAGTGAAATTCAAACGTTTCACCTTCGGCCTGAGCACCCTCTATACCGCACAAGCTCCAATGAATCAGCAGAAAGAGAAATAAATCATTAGAACGAAAATCATGAATCACCTCAGTCAGACACAACCTGGACAAGACCGGGCTGCTGAAGAGTTTGGCTTAATCGGACATCCGCTGGGACACAGTTTCTCCGCACAATTCTTTGCCGATAAGTTCAAAAGAGAACAACTTGCCGCTTCTTATCAAAACTTTGACATCGAACAAGTGGGACAGCTGCAGGAAATACTGGCTGCACATCCTTTATTGAGAGGACTCAACGTGACGATACCTCACAAACAGGCCGTCATTCCGCTTCTCGATGAAATGAGTCAGGAAGCTAAAGAGATCGGCGCAGTCAATGTTATCCGCATCACCCGAACAGTTTCTGGAACACCTTACCTCAAAGGTTATAATTCGGACATTATCGGTTTTACCCGTTCCCTAAGCCCCTTACTCCGCCCCATTCATCAGAAAGCCCTGGTACTGGGTACCGGAGGAGCCTCTAAAGCGGTGGTACACGGACTGAAGAAGCTGGGTATCACGCCTCAATATGTGAGTCGCTCACCAAGAGAAGGCGTCTTGACCTATGACGACCTCAACGAAGAAGTGATGCGGGAGCATCTCGTTGTCGTCAACTGCACTCCTGTGGGCATGTATCCCCATACGCAGGAATGTCCTCAGATTCCTTATTCTCTATTGACCCAAGACCACATTCTTTTCGACCTGGTCTACAATCCCCTAGAGACTTTGTTTCTCCAGAAAGGAGCGGCACAAGGAGCCACTACGAAAAACGGACTTGAGATGCTGCACCTCCAAGCCTTGGCCAGTTGGGAGTTCTGGCACGAAAACTGACACTTGTATTTCAGTCATCAACAGTCCGTTCAACACCTTCCTTTATCCGGGCGATAATAGGTCGTAAGAATAGAGAAGAACAGACCGGATTCCGCTCCGAAAAGAAATACACGAAAAAGGAATAACGATAAGGAACACCCAAAAAGGAATACCGAAAAAAGGATACACTAAGAGGAACACCCTAAAAAGGGATACCCTAAAAAGGATACCGAAAAGAAAACGGCAACCGCCCAATGGATTTCTCTTCACCTTTTCAGCCTATCCCGCAACCCCATAAAAAAGAGCTCGACGTTTGATCGTCGAGCTCTTTTTTATAGTTCTATGGGAAATCTGTTTATTTGACCAACAGTTTACGACCGCCCACCACATAGATTCCCTGTGGTAAACCTTTGACGGCATTCTTCTGATCCACCTGTGCCCGGATCAAACGACCGGACAGGTTATACACATCTACCTTACCGTTTTCCATTTCAGGGAATTCGATGGCATCCACCACCGATTCCTTGTAGAGGGCAATCGGCGACAGGGTATGCGTATAGGTGGCAAAACGAGGAGAACCTTCATTAAACTGGATGAAACGTTCATTATATTTCACATTGGTAATAACGGCTGCCCCATCGGTGAAACTGACGGTCCAAAGCGCCTCTGGACCATTGCCGCTCTCGAGACTGTTCAATTTGTTCTTATTGGAAGTAAGTCCCAGATAAGTATGGGTCTCCGCATCGTAGAAAGTATAGCCCTGCGCATTTCCTCCCAAGACCAAAGCGTAAGGAAGGCCGGCAGCAGACACCTCGGTAGAAATACTGTTGGAAACGATGTTGACCGGTTCATGACCACGTACATCTTTATCGATCCCGGCAAGCGCCCGCTGTTCACTTTCACAAACCATCAGATAACGGTAACCCAACTGCAGTTCCGCTGTCGTAGTGATATGGGTGTAGACACCACTGCCCTGGACAGGCTCGTTGGATACGGTATAAGAAACCTGAACCGTCTCGCTGCGGGATTCACCGACCATCGCATAAGCCGCTATCGTCACATTCTCCTCCACACGATATTTCACCGGAGCAAAGCCCACCTGGGTCTCACCTCCATTCACCGTGTAATAGATATAAGCTCCTGGAGTTGAACAAGAGATCAACACTTCCGTACCCGCTGCAACCTTACCGCCTGCAACCGAGAATACCGGCAGAGCCACTTCCTGGTCGCCGGGCTGAGGATTAGGATCTACCTCACCACCTGCGTCATAATGGTCAGGATCGAAAGCAACCGACTGTTTGTTGCCCCAGACATACTGTTCCAGACCCGGATAATCGATGTAAGGATTACGATTCTTCTGAATTTCATAAACCGCATTATTGCGGTCAATCTCCTTCTCGCTGACGGGATCCTCCTGTGCCCAACGCAGCAACATCTTGATGGCCCAATCCTTATAACCCGGATAAGCATTACCGGCCAGCATCGGACTGTGGAAGGTGGAAAAACGATCTTCATACGCCGTTGCCATATAGAAATAGGTACGGGCGAAGTCCCCCTTATATTCATCATTCGGTTCGAAAACGGTACCCGTATACCCCGCTACGGAAGAGGGACCTAATTTGCTCCAACCATTATGCGACGTATTTGTAGGACGATCCGTCTCACCGAAAGGATGGTTGCCACGCAGACTGTTGACCCAGCCATCGGTAGGATACAGGTGGAAAAGGTCAGAATACATCGGAGTCTGTTCGCTGAACCAACTCTTCGGGAAAGAGTGCTCACGATTATAGACATCTCCTTCTCGGGTATAGTTGCCGGCCTGATCCCGACCAAAGGTAAAATTGGTCTTGTCGGAATACATATCCCAGACCTTCCCATCTGCACGACGGTCCGTCTTCTCGAAGTCGGTCCACAACTGCTTATAGGTTCGCTCAACATGATTACTGACAATCTCAAACAATGCCGTTTTGAGATTCCGTCCTTTCTCTCCTTTCGCAGTACGATAATAATCTGCAGGAGCTTGAGCGACAAGAACATGCGCTACAAGAAAGAACACCCCAAAAAGAAAACTCCTTTTCAACATAAACTAAATTTGTTAATATCTATTCGTTTAAAAATCATACAAAGGAAGACTTTTATAAGCGATTCTCCATGCTTTTTTCTTTAAATTTTCTTATTCGCCACGTAGAAATGAGCATTTTTCTAAAAATCCGATACAGTGGAAAAAACAGCGCCTGTGTACAGCGGCATCCGTCACAGGACGGAAGCGCCGTCCACCTCCCCCTCCTTGCCGTACCGACCAACGTCCGGAAACTTAAGATAGACCGCGCAAAAGGGATGGAAAGCCGAGCCAACCGGGAAGCAGACCCATAAAACATCAAAAATTGGACGTTACATTGTGATTTTCTGAGTGGTTTATATTATCTTTGCACAAAATAGTACCTCACGGTATACATCTTATATATAGAAAATGCACCACGCATCGGATTATTATTCACTTCCAACCAGTGCAATCATGAAACTATCAAAATGTCTTTTACCATTGTTCTTCGTTCTCAGCAGTCTGCTGCCTATTCCCCTTTGCGCAGAAATTTGGACACCGGAGAACCTGCCAATGGTACATTTACAGGACAGCACCCGGTTTGTCTGCAATCCCGACGGAGTACTCTCCCCCGAGACAGTAGCCCAGACCGACGCTATCCTACGCCAGCTGAAACGGACGAAAGGTGTCGAGACGGTTGTGGTGGTGGTCAAAAAGATCGAGAATGGCGATCCTTATCAGTTCGGTATGGATTTGTCCCGGAAATACGGCATTGGTGACAAGGAGCAACGTACCGGTCTGATTGTCATCCTCAGTACTGAAGACAGAGCCTACCAATTCCTGACCGGTAACGGTCTTGAAGGTACGCTTCCCGACGGTCTGTGCTACAATATCCAGCAGGAGGCCATGGTACCCTACCTGAAACAGGGCGATTGGGATAAGGCCATCTACGAAAGTGTCGTAGCTCTCAACGGGGTCATTATGGGAGATGAAAGCATCACCCGAAGATACACAGATGGCGGCGATGACGACACCCTACTAGGACTCGGCATTACCGTTGCCATCGTCATCTTCATCGTCATCTTCAGTTCGATATCGGAAAGCCGGAAGAGGAGATGCCCGAAATGCAAGACCAAGAATGGTCTGGAACAGATCCAGTCCCGCCGTGTCCGTATAGGCAACAGTTGGTACACCAAGACCACCTGGAAATGTAAGAAATGTGGACATATCGTCGTACGCAACGAAGAAGACCCGTCCAACAACAGCAATAGTTCCGGAGGAGGATTCCCCCTCTTTGGTGGCGGAGGTTCCCACAGCAGCGGTGGCTTCGGCGGAGGCAGTTTCGGCGGAGGTAGCTTCGGTGGTGGCGGCTCTGGAGGCCGATTCTAAACCACCTTCCATTCATCAGTATCCAATAAAAAAGGAAAAATATGGCAAACGGAAAATCATCTAAAACCACACTCTGGATTGTACTCGCAGTCCTGGCAGTATTAGTTATCTACGGTATCAGCAGTTACAACTCACTGGTACAGCAAGACGAAGTCACCACCACAAAATGGAGTGACCTTCAGTCACAATACAAGCGTCGTAGCGACCTCATTCCAAACCTGGTCAATACCGTAAAAGGTTACGCCAAGCATGAAAGCAGCACCTTGGAAAACTTGGTAGCAGCCCGTGCGAAGGCCACTCAGGTCACCGTCAACGCAGACGATCTGACTCCTGAAAAAGTAAAGCAGATCCAGGAAGCTCAGGGCGAACTTTCTGCAGCTTTGGGAAAGTTGCTGGCCATTACAGAAAACTATCCTGACCTGAAAGCCAACCAGAATTTCGGACAGTTGCAGGCTGAAATCGCAGGTACAGAAAACCGTATCAACGAATCCCGCCTACTTTATAACAAAGCCGTACAGGACTACAACACCTACGTACGTACATTCCCAAAGAACATCTTCGCCGGAATTTTCGGTTTCGAGAAGAAAACCAAATTCGAGGCTTCAGAAAAGGAAATGGAAGTACCTTCAGTCAGCTTTGAATAATTTATCAATCCTAGCAATCTAACAAATTTCTATATCACAATGGACAGCAAACAACGATACATGATGCGCGGTGTGAGCGCAATGAAAGAAGACGTACACAACGCCATCAAAAATATAGACAAGGGTATTTTCCCACAGGCTTTCTGCAAGATCATTCCTGATATCCTCGGCGGTGATCCTGAATACTGCAACATCATGCATGCCGACGGAGCAGGTACAAAGTCTAGCCTGGCCTATATGTATTGGAAAGAAACGGGCGACTTGAGCGTCTGGAAAGGTATCGCACAGGATGCGCTGATCATGAACACCGACGACTTGCTGTGCGTGGGTGCTGTAGACAATATTTTGGTGAGCTCTACCATTGGACGTAACAAGATGCTGATTCCTGGTGAGGTCATCTCTGCCATTATCAACGGTACAGATGAACTGCTGCAGCAGATGCGTGAGATGGGTATCGGTATCTATGCGACCGGCGGTGAGACTGCCGATGTGGGCGACCTCGTCCGTACCATCATTGTGGACAGTACGGTGACTTGCCGTATGAAGCGCAGCGATGTCATCGACAATGCCAATATCCGTCCAGGAGATGTCATTGTAGGTCTTTCCTCTTGCGGTCAGGCTACCTACGAGACTTCCTATAATGGCGGTATGGGCTCTAACGGTCTGACTTCTGCCCGTCATGATGTCTTCGCCAAGTATTTGGCAGAGAAATATCCAGAAAGTTACGATAAGGCCGTTCCTGAAGAACTGGTCTACAGCGGTAGCTATCAGTTGACCGATGCCGTTGAAGGTGCTCCGGTAGACGCCGGCCACCTGGTACTTTCTCCGACAAGAACCTACGCTCCTGTCGTAAAGCGCCTGCTCGACGAACTCCGTCCGGAAATTCACGGTATGGTACACTGCACCGGTGGTGCACAGACCAAGGTGCTCCATTTCGTAGGTGAGAACTGCCGCGTTGTGAAAGACAACATGTTCCCTGTTCCTCCTCTCTTCAAGGCCATTGCCAAGGAAAGCGGTACAGACTGGGCTGAAATGTATAAGGTGTTCAATATGGGCCACCGTCTTGAAGTCTACCTCTCTCCGGAACATGCAGAAAAAGTCATTGAAATCTCTAAGTCATTCAACATTGACGCACAGATTGTGGGACATATTGAAGAAGGTCCTCGTTCTTTGACAATCAAGAGTGAATTCGGAGAATTCAACTACTAATCCGACAACGTGCTTCAAGGCACATCATACAACTCAAAAGATGGAAAATCCCCTACCACTTTCGTAAGGGATTTTCCTCAGCTTTTACGGGTAGAACATTCTGAATTACGCAGGCTCATCTTCTGTTACGTCCTGAAGATTCATTCTACACGGAAATAAGCAAAACAAGCAGTTCAACGATAAAGATTGAAGGCATGAGAAATCTTATCTATTTTATATTATGTGTGGTCAGTATCGTCATAACGGCCTATATGGTATTTGTAGCATGGCAGGATTTCCAGGTAAGCGGTTGCACTCTTCGGAACATCGCGTGGATTTTTGGAACTTTCGGTTGGCTGCTCATTACCTACAAAATTGTAATGAAGTCCTATAACTGGACCAAGAAACTTTGTAAATAAAAGATTGAAAGACGCGGTTACGACCAATTTTTACGCGTCAAAAAATAAACACAAATGGCAGAAAACAACACATTATTGGAGAAACTCGAAGGTCTCCAGGCTCGTTTCGAAGAAGTATCAACACTCATCACCGACCCTAACGTCATTGCCGACCAGCAACGTTACGTACGCTTAACCAAGGAATACAAGGATCTCGAGGATCTGATGGATGCCCGTAAGGAATATGCAAATTTATTGGGCAATCTGGAGGAAAGCAAGAATATCCTGCTCAACGAGGATGATCCCGAGATGAAGGAAATGGCGCGTGAGGAAGTCTCCTTCTGCGAGAGCCGTATCCCGGAACTGGAAGAATCCATCAAACTGATGTTAGTTCCCAAAGACCCCGAAGACTCCAAAAATGCGATTTTGGAAATCCGTGGTGGTACGGGTGGTGACGAGGCGGCTATTTTTGCAGGCGACCTCTTCCGTATGTATTCCAAATATTGCGAGACCAAAGGTTGGAAACTGGAAGTCTCCAGTGCCAGTGAAGGTGCTGCCGGCGGTTTCAAGGAAATCGTGTGCTCCATCACCGGTGCCGACGTTTATGGTACGATGAAGTACGAGAGCGGTGTGCACCGAGTACAGCGTGTCCCCGCCACCGAAACCCAGGGCCGTGTACATACCTCTGCTGCCACAGTAGCCGTACTTCCTGAGGCGGAAGCTTTCGACGTGGTCATCAACGAAGGTGAAATCAAATGGGATACCTTCCGTTCTTCCGGCGCAGGTGGTCAGAATGTCAACAAGGTGGAATCCGGTGTCCGCCTCCGTTACAACTGGAAGAACCCGATTACAGGCGAAGTGGAAGAAATTCTGATTGAATGTACAGAAACCCGTGACCAGCCGAAGAACAAGGAACGTGCTTTGGCTCGACTCCGTACCTTCATCTACGACAAGGAACACCAGAAATATGTGGACGACATCGCCAACCGACGCAAGACCCTGGTCTCTACCGGTGACCGTTCAGCCAAGATCCGTACCTATAATTATCCACAGGGACGTATCACCGACCACCGCATCAATTATACCATCTACAATCTGGCTGCATTCATGGACGGAGATATCCAGGACTGCATCGACCATCTGATTGTGGCGGAAAACGCGGAACGTCTGAAAGAGAGCGAACTCTAACCCGCAAAGTTCCCCGACATTCCCTTTCCCTTTCTGCACTATATTTCTTCGACCAGAAGAAGGTCGGTAAAGAAAATATAGTAACTTTGTACTGAACAAAAAAGAAAACCAGATATGGCGTTAAAAACCGACAAAGATTTAAAACTGTACTACTCCATTGGCGAAGTGGCGCAGATGTTCGATGTAAACGAGACTTTACTCCGTTTCTGGGAAAAGGAATTTCCTCAAATCACTCCTAAGAAAAGCGGAAGAAACATCCGTCAGTATACCAAAGAGAATATTGAGCAGATTCGTACCATCTACAATTTGGTCAAAGTACGCGGACTGAAGATTTCAGCAGCTCGTGAAGCCTTGAGAAAGAACAAGGAAGGTACTGTGCAGACCATAGAAGTTGTAGAACGACTACGGGCAATCAAGGCAGAGTTACAAGATATCAAGAATGAATTGGCTGGACTCGAATAATCAAGAGGAACAGCGCTCTTGGCATCTGTTCCTTCTTCTTCATGTCCAACTGAATGAATAAAAACTTAAAAGTCGGCCCGTTTCGACCTCTTCATGAGGTTCGAAAGGGGCCTTTTTTATATGGCAGCAAAAGAAAAGACCGTATATGTATGCAGTAATTGTGGACAGGAATCTCCGAAATGGATAGGTAAATGTCCTGTCTGCAACCAATGGAATACCTATAAAGAAATGCACGTCCGCCCGGCCACAGCCTCCACCAGGGCGCATGAGGCCATCGGGAGTGTCGGAAACAAGACCAATGGTCCGGTGCATCTCCGTGAAATCACAGCCTCCGAGGAACTCCGGTATGATATGCACGATGCGGAACTGAACCGCGTTTTGGGAGGAGGTATGGTACCCGGTTCGCTGATCCTGCTGGGCGGTGAACCCGGCATCGGTAAGTCTACACTTTTGCTGCAGACGGTACTGCAGCTGAAGGACCGCAAAGTACTCTATGTCAGTGGTGAGGAAAGCGAGCGGCAGATCAAACTGCGGGCCGACCGACTGATGGATCCGGCCTTACAATCACAGGAATGTCTCCTCCTCTGCGAGACCCGCCTAGAAAACATCTTTACGCATATCAAGAACGTACAGCCGGATTTCGTGGTCATTGACTCTATCCAGACCCTGTCCTTGGAAAATATCGACTCCTCTCCCGGCTCCATCACCCAAATCAGGGAGTGTGCCACGGCGATTCTGAAATATGCCAAGGAAAGTGGCGTTCCGGTCATGCTCATCGGTCATATCACCAAAGAAGGCAGTATCGCCGGACCAAAAGTCTTGGAACATATTGTAGATACCGTCCTGCAGTTTGAGGGAGACCGCCACTATTTCTACCGGATTCTCCGGAGTATCAAGAACCGTTTCGGTTCGACCTCCGAACTCGGCATCTACGAGATGAGAGCCAATGGTCTACGTCCGGTAGACAATCCTTCGGAACTGCTCCTCACCCAAGGCAACGAGGCCCTGAGCGGGGTGGCCATTGCAGCTGCGATAGAAGGCGTACGCCCATTCCTCATCGAGACCCAGGCACTGGTTTCCACGGCAGCCTATGGTACCCCACAACGTTCAGCCACCGGTTTCGACTTGCGCCGACTGAACATGCTTTTGGCCGTACTCGAAAAAAGAGTCGGATTCAAGCTCGCCCAGAAAGACGTATTTCTCAATATCGCCGGTGGACTACGGGTCACCGATCCGGCCATCGACCTCTCCGTCATTGCCTCCGTCCTTTCCAGTAATGTGGATACGGCGATCGAACGCAATGTCTGCATGGCCGGCGAAGTGGGACTCAGCGGGGAAATCCGCCCGGTCACCCGTATCGCCCAACGTATCTCTGAGGCCCAGAAACTGGGATTCGGGAGAATCATCTTACCGGAGGCCAATCTGAAAGGACTCGACACCCAACTTTATCAAATTGAATTAGTACCTGTAACCCGGGTAGAACAAGCCCTCCGAGAACTTTTCGGATAATGCCGACTCGGGATTTACAACATACCTATACATTATATGCTCAAACAACTCAATCTTCGCGTTACCCCCGATGTTGCCTATGTGGCAGACCGACTAAAAAGTTATGTGGCTCGTGAAATCGGTGCGGATGCACGTACCCTGAAGGCCGTCCATATTCGCAAACGTAGTATCGACGCTCGTCAACGCACCATCTTCGTCAATCTCTCGCTGGATCTCTATATCAATGAGGAACCGCCACAGCTCTATTACGAACCCGTAGCATATCAGGAGGTATCCCGAGCTCCGCAGGTGATCGTAGTCGGTGCCGGCCCCGGTGGCCTCTTCGCCGCCCTGCGTCTGATAGAACTGGGCGTACGTCCTATCGTGTTGGAACGCGGCAAGAACGTACGTGAACGCCGTAAGGACATCGCCTTGATCTCACGCGAACACAAAGTAGACCCAGAGAGCAACTATTCCTTCGGTGAAGGTGGCGCTGGAGCCTATTCCGACGGTAAACTATATACCCGTTCTAAAAAACGTGGTAACGTGGACAAGATTCTCCGCGTTTTCTGCCAGCACGGGGCTTCCACTGACATTCTCTGCGATGCTCATCCCCATATCGGAACCGACCGTCTGCCCCGCATCATCGAAGCTATGCGCGAACAGATCCTCCGCTCAGGTGGAGAGGTGTACTTCGAGACGCGAGTTGACGAATTACTCTTCAAGAACCACAAAGTGGTCGGCGTCACCACCAACAACGGACATGAATATCATGGCCCCGTGATTCTGGCCACCGGACACTCCGCACGCGATGTCTACCATTATCTGCATCGTGCCCACATCGCCATCGAAGCCAAGGGTATCGCAGTGGGAGTACGTCTAGAACATCCGGCACAATTGATCGACTCCATTCAGTACCACAACCGTAACGGTCGTGGCCCGTATCTGCCGACTGCAGAATACAGTTATGTGACCCAGTCCAAAGGGCGTGGGGTCTATAGTTTCTGTATGTGTCCGGGAGGTATCGTGGTTCCGGCAGCCAGCGGTCCCGGTCAGATTGTGGTGAACGGTATGAGCCCGAGCAACCGTAATTCGGCCTGGAGCAACTCCGGTATGGTGGTGGAGACCCAACCAGAAGATCTGGAAGGAGAACTGCTGCCCTTTATGCAGGAAGCGATGAAGGACGAGGATTTCGCAGCCGGTCACGAGGACTACCGAGACAAGAACCATCCTTTGCGCATCATGTACCTGCAGGAAGCCATTGAGCGGGCCTGTTGGATTCAAGGCAACCGACGACAGACGGCACCGGCACAAAGAATGGCCGATTTCGTCAACCGCCGCCTGAGTTTCGACTTACCGAAGACGAGCTATGCCCCGGGCATCGTCTCTTCTCCATTGCATTTCTGGATGCCTAAATTTGTGTCCGACCGCCTAATCGACGGCTTTAACCAATTCGGCAGAAAGAGTCATGGCTTCCTCACCAACGAAGCCTGTGTGATTGCCGCCGAAACGAGAACATCAGCACCGGTACGAATCCTCCGTAATGCGGAAACCCTACAACACATCGAAATTGAAGGACTCTACCCTTGCGGGGAAGGCGCCGGATATGCAGGTGGCATCGTCTCTGCTGCCATGGACGGCGAACGTTGTGCAGAAGCTGCGGCAGCCAGTCTTGGAATACATTAGGAAGGAAGCCCTACCTTAGGTAATGGTAAAAAAATAACGGCATACAGTTCGAGCTATATGTTTTTTCACCATTACTAAACCGTAGAGCGCTACTTCAATCTATAACCTCAACCAGGGACAGTTCTGGATGGAACTGTCCCTGGATTAAGAACTTTATTGCTATGAAAAAGGAGACTTTTATCAGAACTTATTTTGAGCAGGAATCTGCCATAGAACTTATCGCGAAAAGAGCTGGAGAAATACACCAGATGGTCAACCAGACCTATGGAGGATATCTACCCTACGAATTTCATCTGCGTCTGACCGCTTCGTACGTCACCCGTTATGCTTATCTGCTTTCCATTACGGAGAACGACATCCAGACCTTATATGCGGCGGCCTACTTTCATGACACCCTGGAGGATGCGCGACTCACTTATCACGATTTGCAAAAAGAATTTTTTCAACTCAACGAAAAAGGCTGCTCCATTCTGATCGATACCGCTGCGGAATCCGTCTATGCCCTGACCAACGAAAAAGGCAGAAACCGGGAGGAACGCGCCAACGAAAACTATTACAAAGGTATCAGAAAAACCAAATACGCCTCATTCCTGAAGATGTGCGACCGCTTGGCCAATATCCGTTACAGCACCCTCTTCGGAATTAGACAGAGGATGGCCGAGGTCTATGAGAAAGAACTCCCGCACTTTTTGGAAAGCATCGGAAAAATCCCGGTCGAAATGAGACAAGAAGCAGAAAACTTAATAAATGAGGGATTTAAAAGGCCCTCCGAAAACATATTTTAAAAATTAAGACGAAAAGACGGACAATAATCCATTTTTTTTAGTAGATTTGCGGTAGTGATAATAAAATTTGATTAATTCATATTTTAACTTAAAAATATAACTCAATGAAACCTACACTCTTTCTCCTCGCAGCAGGTATGGGTAGCCGCTATGGCGGTTTGAAGCAGTTGGACACACTTGGTCCTCACGGTGAAACAATCATGGATTACTCTATCTATGATGCAATCAACGCTGGTTTCGGTAAACTCGTTTTCGTTATCCGTAAGGATTTCGAAGAAGATTTCCGTCGTATCGTCCTCGCTAAGTACGAAGGCCACATTCCATGTGAACTTGTATTCCAGGGCCTCGATGCACTTCCAGAAGGCTTCACTTGCCCAGAAGGCCGTACTAAGCCTTGGGGTAC
>SAMEA104404097__coassemble_313_pt1 | contig 49525 bp, 38 predicted proteins | sample SAMEA104404097__metabat2_low_PE_059 | metagenome-assembled genome bin SAMEA104404097 (sample SAMEA104404097) | Balaenoptera acutorostrata | reverse complement strand
GGAGAGGGAAGAGAGATTATGTTTTGATTAGAGATTATTTTAATTAGGAATTATTTTAATTAGGAATTAGGAGAGAGGGAAGAGAGATTATGTTTTGATTAGAGATTATTTTAAATAGGAATTATTATGATTAGAGATTAGAGGAGAGGGAAGAGAGATTATGTTTTGATTAGAGATTATTTTAATTAGGAATTATTATGATTAGAGATTAGAGTAGAGGGAAGAGAGATTATTATGATTAGAGATTAGAGATGGGGTACCATTAGGAACGCAAATGAGCCGGATGGGTACTCCGCCGAATGGTCGACTTCCACGCATGGCGGAAAGGAGGGGGGCTGGCGCGACCACTGGATTTTTCACCGCAAATGAACGCAAATGGACGCAAATGTTGCCGAAATCGGCAAAGGCTGGCGCATGAGGAAGCTGATGAAGGGGATTGAATAGGCAATTTCTCTATCAATCAAATCACTCATTACTAATTTATTGGAAATCTCAGGTACAACTTACATAAGTCGGGCGTCACTCAGCATAGCCTTCAAGCAAGCTTGAGGCTCTGCTGAGTGACGCCCGATTTATCTAAATGGTACCTGAGAAAGCTAAAGAGAACCTAGCCGGCTGACGCGATATACTTTGAGAGTAAGAGGTTAGGAGGGAGGAGTTTTTTAGTTAGGAGTGAGGAGGGAGGGCTTAAAGTTTAAGGGTTTAGGGTTTAAGAGTTTAGAGTTTAAGGTTAAGGGTTGGTAGTCCGTTCTATGTCCTCTGTAATCTTTCCTCTGTGGTCCGTTCTCTGTAGTGCTTTGCAAGTACAATCACCAGTTCCCGGATTATAGGGGAGGAAGTCTTATGCCTGTTAGGGACGATAGATTCTTTCCTTGAGGGGCTTGTGGGAGGAAAGGGCGACCCCTTCCAGTTCCACATATTCCACCTTCAGCGGGTTGTGAGGATGCGCCTTGACGTAGAGCGAACGGAGGATTGCTGTCTGGTGCTGGATGGGGATGAGGCAGACATATTTAGCAGAAGAAGGTAGGTGCGTGAGCATCAACGGTCTCTTAGGGTAGGCCGTCAGGGTACAGACACAGGAATCCGGTTTCGCAGAGATGACTTTATATCCGTAGGCAAATTTACGTTGGATATAGTTCAGTCCGTTCTTTTCTCCCGGACGTTCTTCCCGATTGACCCAATATACCTGGATGGGATTCCGGGAATCAAGTTTTCCCTGCTCTAGGTTATAGTCGTAGCAGACCAGGTTTCTGTTGGCACTACGATGGATATAGAACAGCCGGTTGGGCGTCTCGTAGGTATTATTCTCTGGGTGCTGTGCGGCAAGTTCCAGAAATGGGAGGAAGAGGAGCAAGCCCAGAAGTCGTAATTTTGCAACCATGGTCTATTCCGGAAGTAGTAAGTTGTCGTTGAGCATTTTGTCGCGCATCATGAATATATGGCGGATCTGTGCTCCATAGGTTGGATTATTGTAATGGGTCTGGCAGATGTCCACATAAGCTTCTATCGTAGCATGGAGATCGGGGATGAAGGTCGCTGCATCCAGCTGGAGTGATTTCGGCATGCGGTGGAGATTCTGCTTGGTCCAGTTGATAATCTCATTCAATTCTTCGGGACTGTATATTTTTTTGTATTCCATGGTGAATCCTATTTTATAGTTGTCAATGCAAAGTTACAATATTAATCAGAAACAGAAAATCTGGCATCGTAGATTGTTGCTGACCCGCAGGGACCCGTTGGGTCCGCAGCGGGGAAATCCTGACGTTCTATTGTTATTGTGGCAGTATCCTGGTTCCGCAGTACTTGGGGGAAGGCTGTAGAGGAATCATACCGGAATAGACATTCTTCTGACACGACAACTTGCTTTTAGTAGATTTTATATACCTTTGTAATCTAAAGACCAAAAACGAAAGATATGGGAGAAACAATAGGACGGTTCCCTTTTGTGGTGGAACCTTTTTCAGAAGATTTTACAGGACGTCTTTCCTGGGGATTTTTAGGAAACCACCTGCTACGTTGTGCGAGTCTGGATGCCGGGACCCATGGTTTCGGACTGGAAGATGTCAAGAAAAACCATCGGGCATGGGTGCTCTCACGACTGGTCGTGGAACTGGACGAGATGCCCCGTATGGGAGAGAACTATACCATCGAGACGTGGGTATCGAAAATCTACCGCCAGTTTACCGACCGTCTCTTCTCGATTGTGGACCAGGACGGGAAGTCTTACGGACATGCCTACAGCATCTGGGCCTTGATTGATTATGAGACCCGTGAACCTTTGGATTTCTCGATGTTGCATAATTCTGCCTTTGTGGAGGCGGTGACAGAAAGGGAGATTCCAATCCAGGGACCGGGAAGAGTGCGGGTAAAGGCCCAGGAGCCGGTGAAGCAACTGGTGGCCGGTTATTGTGACCTGGATATCAACGGACATGTCAATTCCATCCGTTATCTACAGATGGTGCTTGATTTGTTCAGTGAGGAAATCTACCGTCAGCATCAGGTGGTGAAACGACTGGAAATCGCCTACTGTGCCGAAAGTTATTGTGGCGAGACGTTGGAATTCTTCCGTGAAGATGGAGCGGACCACCGGCATTGTGTGGAAATCAGACGAACCACCGGTGAGGTATTGGTCAAAGCTGCCGTAGTTTTACAATAAAGGGGGAGGGACGGTTCTGTGGAGCCATGCTCCAGACACCTTGTCTCTGATGTATAGAACGGTAACTCAGGTTTCCCGGTGTACCTTGTCGTGCGCAGCTACTGCCGTTGGGTCCTCTCGGTTGCCCTCAGCGACGCTCGGTCTTTGAAGATGCAGATTACGCAGGTCATCCTGTGTGCACCGGTATTGAAAGGCCACCCTTTGTGGGTACTGCACGTCGCGTAGGTTACAGATGAGATAGGGAAATCATTAACGGTATTATTCCGGTGAACGAATACAACCGGTTAGTGGGACAAATAAAAAACAGGACTCCCCAACACTGAAACTTTCAGTATTGCGGGAGTCCGTTTATATAGATAACAAGATTGCTAAGGATTAGAGGCTGTAAGTTACGCCAAGACCGAATACACGGTTGGTACGTGCGAGAACATCCTTACCTGGGATACCTGTACCATTATAGTCGGCAGATTCCTTAGTATAGTCCTTGTAGTTGGTCCAGAAGTAAGCAGCTTCAACCGCGAGGTTCTTTCTGATTTTCATCTTTGCACCGAAACCTAAAGAGTAAGAGTCGCAGTGGAAACTCAGGTCGCTCTGGAAAGCATCAGTAGTACCGTAGTCGGTATTCTGGTAACCACCACTGACGGTCAGACGGTCGTTGATGTCCCATTCAGCACCCAATGTGATTTCATGAGTGTTGTGGTCCAGGAACTTTTCCTTACCACCGCTCATGCCAGCCTGCTTGTCGAAGTAGCAGTTCCAACCGGCCATCACGCGGACTTTGTTGAGGATGTTGTACTGGGCACCGAAAGCGAGGATTCCCGGAACATCGTTCGGGGTGTTCACACCATCGGCGAAATCTTCAGAACCGGTAGAGTTTTTCTTTGTCTTGTTCTCAATGTTCAATTCTGTCTTGAACTCATAGCGCATACCTAAGTTGAAATCGCCAATACGATAGTCCAGACCGATGATCGGAGCGATACCCCAACCTTTCTGGGTACAGTCGAGCGCTACTTCATTCTTGAGGCGGGAAGCACCGTTCTCCAACATTTCGGCAGCACCAGCCAATTTCTGGGCACTTTCCTTCAAAATCTCAGCCTGTGGTGCGACTGCAGGATTCTTGGCCAGTTCGTTGTAGAAATTTGCTGCTTTCTTACTGTTCTGTGAAGCATAGTTCATATACTGGTCCAAGGTAAACACCTTACCCTTAGGCATATTCACCTGCATATCGCGCATGTAACCTTCGTAAGCATTGCTTGCAAAGTTCATACGGGCGCCCAAGTGAGCGGAAAGACCCTGCTTCAAGCTACCTTTGTTTTCAAAAATCTTATAAGTCAAACCCATCTGCAAACCGAAGATATACTGGCGGCCGCTCATATAGGTCTCGAAGTTATAGCTGTTTGGCGTAGGAATATTACCTACCGGTTTACCCATCATCTGAAGAATCGGTGCCGTTGTATTGACCAGCTGGTTGATACCGTTGACAGCCTGTATGGTTGCCGCGTTAGCAAAAGCCACCTGGGACTCGAACATTGGAAGACCCTCATTGAAAGTAGCCTTACCGCCACCACCGGTGATACCGAAATGGGTAGAAATGGTCCAGTCGCCTTTCTGATAAGCGATATCAAATGAAGGGATGATCGGAGCAGATGCCTCACCTTTGAAGAGCTTGGTAGGATTGCCTAAATGATGTACGTTATAGGCGAAAGGAGCATAGGTAGAAGTGATCTCTCTTGTCTGAGCCGCATTCTGAATGTTTAAGCCAAAATGCCAGCCTTCACCGAGCCATGCCAAACCAGCAGGGTTGCTGTAAGCACCATCCAGTTCGAAAGTAGCCAAACGAGCAGGGTTACGAAGGAAAGCGACGCTTTGGTTGGTATTAGTCAAGTAGCCACCAGCAAATGCTGAACTGGTTGCTAAAACTGTAGCTGCGGATAATAAAAATTTCTTCATTTTTAGTTATTGTTGATAAAACAGCGGCAAAAGTAGCGCTATTTTGCACATGAGCAAAGTTAATGTGCATTTATTTTAGGTAAAACTTGCACAATCCTTGGTTTTGTGTGAAAAATGGCATGTTTGCGTGGCAAATGTGCAGTATTGCACACTTTGTAGAAGTGTGTGAAGTCCTTTTGTGGAAGTTTGGTGAGGGGCGGATTTCCCTCCAAAGAAAAAGGAAATCCAAAATCGGTGATTCCGGATTTCCTTACAGTATTCGTCTTTTGTTTCGGGTCATTTAACTTTCCTTCCCATGACTGAGACAACTCGTGGTATCGTTGACCTCGTTCTGGGTGGCAATCGGGATGGCAGCCTTGAAGTTCAAGGGCAACAGGGTCTCCCGCATTTCCAGATTTTTCAGAATCGGAATGTCGTGGATGCTTTTCCGGGCAGCTGCAGCCAGTAGGCAACGTGAGAAAACACCATGAGAAACGATGAGGATATCGTGTACTTCAGGGGACTTCTGACATTCCTCGGACAACTGTTGCAAGAATTGTCCCGCTCTTTCCATCATGTGGGCGATGGTTTCCACGGAAGGGGGAAAGGCTCCTTGGGGCAGGCCCACAATTTTTCTTCCCGTATATTCTCCCCAGTCGCGTTCGCGGAGGAGCGGAGAGGTCGTGATGGGCAGATGGAATGCCTCGTTGAGAATCTTCGCCGTGTCGACAGTTCTTTTCAAATCGCTGGAGAAGATGCGGTCGGGATGAAGGGAATGCTTGATTTCTTCCCTGAGCTGCTGTGCCTGAAGCACTCCCCGCTCAGAAAGGTGTCCTTCGATATGTCCCTGAAGAATACCCGCCGCATTTTCTTCTGTTTCCCCATGTCGTACTATATAAAGTCGTATCGTCATAACTTATCTTATTTTCTTCGTAAAGGTACAATAAGCCGATGGGTTATACAAGTTGTTTGCACGTTTTCTGTTGTCCGTCGTTCCCGGAGCAGAGAAAATCTGGATTTTGGTCGGGAGAATGCCTCATTATATATTATATATATGTATATTCGCAATAACAAAAATTGAAGTGTATGAAAAAGTTATTACGAAATGTGGTGTTGCGCTCTTTGTGTATTATGGTTTTCGGCGTATTGCTGATCGCCTTTTCGGGGGAGATGCCACGATGGATTGTATATGCCAGTGGAGGTCTCTTTGTGGTATTGGGGCTCATTGTACTGGGAGGATATTTCAAAAGCCGGAAGGACAAACGTCAGTCGTCCATCTATCCGGTAGTGGCGGTGGGTTGTGCCTTGTTCGGCGTCATCCAGCTGCTCTTCCCGGACCTCTTCTTTGGAGCACTGCGCTATCTGCTGTCCGGCATTGTCGCCCTGTTGGCCCTATTCCAGTGCTATTCCCTCTTCGTCATCAAGAAGGCAGGGGTGGTTCTGCATTGGACCTTCTTCCTGTTGCCTATCTTGGGACTGGGTGCTGCCGGTATGGTCATGTTCTATAAAGGATTTGTAGAGAACGATCCCCGAATCATGATACTCCTGGGCGTGGTACTCCTGTTTTATGCTTTGCTGGAACTCTGGACCGTCGTTTTGGTGAAACGCGTTCCTCCGGTACAGGCCGAGGAGGTACCCGAACTGGAAGACCAGGAAGATTAGAGACTTCAACCTTTCTAGCGGGGAATCCCTGTTGATTGATGTTCAACAGGGATTCCCCGCTGTCTTTTTGTAAAGGAGGGATGTGTCTATCGGATGTCAGATTTTCTTTATCCCTTGCTGTGCAATCTGTTATACGATACAATTTAATCCCTCCAATCTATTATTTTCTAGGGTGTCTAGTTTGATTCCTCTTAACCCGTTATTTGATTTTCCGCAACCCGTTATCCGATTTACGGGGCGTCGAGAAGAACCGGTAGGTGAAGGAGAGGAGGAGATAGTGGTGGGTTTTATCCTGGTAGCATTCCGTGTGCTGGTGAGGCTCGATAGTGCGGCTGTACAGCAAAGTCTGGTTGAGTAAGTCGTCACAGGTCATGCGGAGTGTACCTTTCCCCTGGCAGCAATACCAGGCCGCCGAGGCAGACCACAGCACATGGTGCCCGTTGATCTGCGGATTGATATACCCTTTATAGATTAAGTCGTGAAGGTCGCTACAGAAGTGGAAATCTCCTAGCCGTTTCTCTATTTTGCATCCATAGTTGTACTGTCGGAGCGGATGATAGTTCCTCTTATAAATCTTATAGCGGTTACGTGTGAATACCAGGTCGCTATAGAACGTACATTTGAAATCGGACCGGTCTTCATAGGTCAGTTGTGGGGCGATGGTGGTCTCGGCGATATGCTGCCGGTTGGACAATAGCTGTTCGTCATCGGGAGCTCCCGTCAGGTAACCGTCCCTATTTTTCATATCGTAGATCAGTACCGTCCTGTATTGCCAGTGGGGGGACAGGTACTGTTGGAGTTTCAGACGGCAGGTCAGTGCGAAAGTGGGGTGCAAGGCATTCTGTGGACGGGCCGTAAAGGAACAGGTCGTTTGGTCATAAGCATAAGCTTGGGTCACCGGACTACTGTTGTGGTGTAGCTGAATGTCTGCACCGTAAATCAACTGACGCCATGGCAATGCCCCGTGTAGGGACCACCGCACGGTATGGAGATAACTGGCATGGAGGTCCTTGTTACCTTCAAATCTATAGACCGGGTGGGTGGTATCCCGCCAAGGAAGAGTATTGAAGAGGCGGGGACGCTCGGTCGTATAGGCGTATTCTAGTTTCGATACCAGTTGAGGTGTCCGCTGCCAACAGATTTCCAACATCGGTTGCCAGGTGAAACTGTTGCGTCTCACCAAGGTATCCAGGGTCGTACGGAGATGGCGGGCCTCCTCCCGGTCGGAGAACCCGTTCAGGGACGGTTTCACACTGAAGGGACCGCAGTTGAACACGAGCGCACCGGACCACCGATGACGGTTGAGCTGGTCCGTATGTCTGAAGCTGTTGGTCTCGTCAAGCTGTCCCAGAAGTTCCTCCCGATGGAAATCCTCCTCAGTAGACTGATAATGCGCTTCCTGTTCCTTCCGGCGCATATGGGAAAACTGATAGGTGAAGGAGAACAGCAGGTGACGGGAAATCCACCCTTTGTAGAAAAGTTGTAGACTGGCCGTAAACTGATGCGTCGGGTGGTCATCATAATGCTGGCTATTATTGGCGGCAGTCTCTGTACCGAGGTCAATCTGGAAGTTCGACTCCTCCTTCTCAATCTGGTCCGTATAAAGTAGTTCCCCATTGAGGAACAGCTGACTCTGGTCCGTGAGCAGGCGGTTCCATTCCGCAAAGCAGCGGAAGCGGGAATGATGTCCCCAGGTATTGCTCTGACTGAGGTCCCTACTGATGACCTGACGATGAATCGGAGAAGGTGCACTGTCCGTAAAAATATCCTGTAAGGGGCGTAGAGACCAGTTGAACGGAGGCGATTTCAGTTGTGCTTCTTCGGTCAGCGTCGTGACCTCAGTTTTGAGATAAGTCGCTTCTCCCTGTATTTTCAAGGCACTCCTGGAGTCCAAATTCCATTTCAGTTCGCCGAAGAAGGAAGGGGCCCAGCGGTGGGTATGCTGTTCCTTGTCGGCGAGCTGATAATGGGTGGTCCCATCCAGGAAATAAGTTTCCTGGTACAGAAACGGATTCCCCCAGGCCACGTCGTGCTGAAGGTCGGTATTGCAGACCCCACGGTTGGCCAGAGCTTCAGGAGCGGGCGTCTTCCAGTTCTGCTGAAAAGAAAGAGCCGCGATCTGCTGTCGTCCATAGGGGCCGACGGTCGAATGTTCGTTCAGAAAATCGTTGGCAGAGAGCAACCGGTTCTGGTCGTTCGCATTGACAAAAAGGATCCAGGGAGTATCTTGGTCCAGCCGGATGACTTCTCCACCGATGTCATAGCGGCGGGGCGTCTGGTAGGCCCCGTGCAGACTGTTGAACCATCGCCGTTCCGATTCGGGAAGAAGTTTCACGTTTAGGGTATAGTCCTCCTCCTGGTCGTCGTTACCCGACCGTGCCTTCAGATCGGAGGCATTATTATAGAGTTGGAGTTCCTGAATGATTCCACAGGGGATACGTCCGATATTCCCGTTGCTGTTGAAGACCGTGTTCTGGTTGACGGTCACGGTCAGTGGCTGGTCCAGCCAATAGAGCTGTCCCTTCTCCTGGTGGATTCCCGGAAACTGCCGGAGCAGTTCATTGAGCCTGCTGTCGGTGGTTAAATAGAATGCGGAAGGCGTAAAGACCAGCGTGTCGCGGCACGTGGTGAAAGCGGCTCCGGCTATTGCAGGGGAGATTCTGCGGGAAAGGGAGTCGTGGACCAGGGGCAGGATAGGGTGGAGTTCTTCGTTCGCGGCTGCCACCGTACCAGAAGAAAAGCACCAGGAGATAAAGCTTAGCACAATAATATTGTTTCTCATAGATAGAATGGCTATATTAATAAGTGCTTTTTACAGATTCCTGTGAGTCGGAAGGGGGAGAAAAACGATAGATTTTTCGATGGAGAGCTCTTCCGTCACTTTATCTTGGCGTAAAGGTAACGAAAACTAGTTGAAATAGCTATAACTCTTTTGAAAAAACGAATTTTATATTTATATTCACCGACTACTGAGAAAACCTCTGGTTTTGTCTGTTGTAAGTTGGAAAGGAACTTGTTTCTTAAATAAGCTTGAATTCGTCATAATATTATTTAATATTAAGATGTGCGGTGAAAAAATAATATATTTTTGGAAAGAGTGTAAGGTTTAATCCATACCTTTGCAGTCGACTAACTAAGCTATCCACATGAAAGAAAAAATCACTAAATATCATGCATCCGCTACTCTGGGGGCCTGCCTCCGGAACTATAGTGGCGTGGTGTGCGCGCATTGGTTTAGTGGTTTCATGTAACTAAAAGTATTTGTATTCCCTCTGTTCTGACGAGGTTTGACAAAGCGTGGAAGATTCTTCCCGAGGTCACTCATCTGTATCCCTCATTTTTTGTATCGCTCTATCCGGTAGAGAGGTCGTTGGTGTCACGAATAGTGATGCGAACGCATTTCGTGCATACCTGATATGATTGGGTCGGACTTGAGGTGCCGGTTCCGACAACTGGATAAAACCGGGATAAGGTTTTGGAATAGAGGGTTTTTCAATTCATTCCTCAGTCCCTGCATGGGGCAGAGAATCAACTACCGCCAGTGTAGTAGATTGGAAAATAAAGAAAATCTCACTTTAAAACAAGTCAAACTTTTATGTTACATATCATCGCGATTATGCTCCTGGGGGTGGCCCTAGGCTACTTTTTCAGAAATTCGAAAATGACACAGAAAACGGAGAAGACGATTTCATTGACCATCATCTCTCTCCTGTTTATCTTAGGATTGTCCATCGGCTCCAATGACACCATCGTATCGAATCTGTCGACCTATGGCAGTCAGGCCGCCATCTTGGCCATCTTTGGTCTGGGAGGCAGTGTGTTGACCTCCTGGATGGTCTACCATTTCTTTTTCAAGAAAGGAGGTGACCGATGAAAGGCAGTTTGGTGGTAACCGCATTCTTTATGCTGGGCTGTGTGTTGGGTACTTATCTGGATTTACCTTTCGAGGCACATCAGGTATCGATGTATATCCTCTACGCCTTGATGTTCCAGGTCGGCATCAGTATCGGCAGCAATAAGAATCTTCGGACCATTATCGGTTCGTTGCAATGGAAAATGCTGATGATTCCATTAGGAACGATGTTCGGAACCCTGCTCTTCTCCGCTCTGGCGAGTCTGTTGCTCAGCCGTTGGAGTGTGTTCGACTGTATGGCCGTAGGGAGCGGTTTCGCCTATTATTCCCTGTCGTCCATTCTGATCACCCAGATGAAGACCACCTCCGTTGGGGTACAGCTGGCCACAGAATTAGGAACGATAGCGCTGTTGGCCAATATCTTCCGTGAGATGATGGCCCTTCTGGGTACCCCGCTTATTCATAAATATTTCGGGAAACTAGCACCCATCTCTGCCGCCGGTGTGAATTCGATGGATATCGTACTGCCGGTCATCACCCGGTATTCGGGAAAGGAAATGATTCCGATCGCCATTCTGCACGGAATCCTGATGGACATGAGTGTGCCGTTTTTCGTTTCGTTGTTTTGCAGTTTGTAAGTTAAGTTATAGATAAGAAAAGGTATAACAATAGGTGTTATTACTGAAAGGGCAGAAAAGGATAACTGTCCATTAGATTTTAGGTTAATTGATTGATGAAAGGCTCCGATGCAGTGACTGCGATCGGAGCCTTTTCTGATTTTACCAGGCTTTATTCTGCGAATCATCCCTCAATGACTGATAAGCTACGAACTTGTATCGTAGGCAGACCTAGTAGACCTGGTGTTCGGCATATCCCTCATGGCTGGTGTCCCGGCTTGTTGGAGGTGTGAGTATCGCCAAGCATTTGTGAATGCAATGGCGGTCAGGTTTCTGAACGATAGTCGCCGTTCCCTTCATGCTGGATGACTTTATCTAGGTTACTGCCAGATTTTTCTAGGTTACTGCTAGATTTATCTAGGTTACTGCTAGATTTATCTAGGTTACTGCCAGATTAATCTAGGTTACTGCTAGATTAATCTAGGTTACTGCCAGATTAATCTAGGTTACTGCCAATAAGGTCTTGAGGTAAGTTGCGGATTATAAGACTTTGATTTCATCTACGAAAATCCAGCCCCCTTTTTGTCCGTTACCAGCCTCTATGCGGATATATCTGGCTTTTTGTTTTCCCTTCCATTCCCAGTATCGGGTCTCCACCAAAGGGAGAAGATCCACCTCGTGCTGCTTTTGGAAAATCTTCTTGAAATGCTGACCGTCTGAAGAGATGGACACTTGATAGTGGGCCGGATAGAAAATGTCGGGACGGCTACATTGCAGGAAATCCGTCGCAATCTTTCTGATGGTCCGGGACTTTCCCAAGTCAATGGTGACATCCAGACAGTCGTTGCCGATGAAGCCTTGCCAGCGTCCATCTCCATAGTTCCAACCACCTAGTTTCCCGTCAATGAGCGTCTGCGTACCGTTCCCCTTATAATAAGGACTGACCGGGCGGTTGTAGATGATTTTTGCATTGACCGCCAGGTTTTTCTGCGGAGCAAGGGATTCTGCACGGTCACCGATTTCCCGGTTCAGGTCGAAGGCGTCAATGCCCTGTGCCCGGAGCCGATCCGTCTCCTTCAATGCTCTTTCCCGGAAAGCGGTAAAGTCCTTGTGTTCCGCACCGTACCAACCCAATTCAGCAATGGCGAGTATACGGGGATAGAGCATATATTCGGCATGCGATTCAGAAGGGATATATTCCGTCCACAGGTTACCTTGCACTCCTTTGATGTGTGACCGTTCGGCAGTCTTCAATCCCTGGAAAGGATCAAGTTGGTAAGCCTTCTCCAAGGTGAGGAAACCGCCGATGGCTTCGGGCTGCGTACTGGGGTCGTCCTGATAAGCGTCAAAATAACAATGGGCTCCCGGAGAGAGGATGACGTCGTAACCCTGCTGGATGGCCCTCCGTGCATTTTCCTGGTCGCGCCATACCATCACCTGGGTACCCTGTGCCAGTCCGCCATCGATGATCTCGTCCCAGCCGACCAACTGTCTTCCATGTTGCTGCAGAAACTGGCCGATATGGCGGATCAGGTAAGTCTGGAGTCCCTTGACCTCCTGGATGCCCTCTTCCTTCATCTTCTTCTGACAAAGCGGACAAGAGGGCCAGGACGCCTTACCGGCCTCGTCGCCCCCGACATGGATATAAGGAGAAGGGAAAATCTCCATAACCTCTTTCAGTACATTTTCCAGAAAATCATAGGTCGCCACACTTCCCGGACAGAAATCCGCCTGCTTGTAGGGTTCATGAGTACAGGAGAGTTCGGGATAGGCCGTCAGCACTTCCTCGGAATGGGCAGGCATCTCTATTTCCGGAACAATCATGACATTTCGTCTGGCGGCATAGCTGACCAGTTCCTTGAGTTGTTCCTGCGTATAATATCCGCCATAGGCCCCTTCTTCCTTTTCCGGTTTATATTTACGACCTCCGTTCCACCAGGTCTTCCAGAGGGAGTCGGTACGCCAGGCGGCGAAATTCGTCAGGCGGGGATAACGTTTGATTTCGATTCTCCAGCCTGCGGCATCCGTCAGATGAAGATGGAGACGGTTGATCTTATAGGACGAGAGGACATCAATCTGTCGCTTGAGAAAGGAAATCGGATAGAAGTGGCGGGACACATCGATCATCGCGCCACGCCAGGAGAAGGCCGGAGCGTCCTCGATGAGGCCACAAGGCAACTGGTGCTTCTTATTCTGTAGCTGGAGGAGTGTGGTCTGGGCATAGAAAAAACCGGCCTGGTCCCGTGCGCCGATGCGGATGGTATCCTCAGAAATCCGGATGCGGTAGGCTTCATCGGAGGACAATTGTCCCTCCCGCTCAAAAATCAGTCTCCGGTGGTTGTCATGCTGAGGTGTCTGAAATGAAGCGGAGGCGTTCTTCCACAAAATATAGTGGGACGCCAGGTCCAGGTCCAGGTCCGTCGCGTTCTGTACCACGAAGGGACGGTCGGTTCTGAAGGACCCTTTTTCCTGATTGAAGTGCTGAATGCCCGGCAGCAGGTTTTGTGCATAGACCGTATTGGAGAAAAGTCCTATGCCCAAAAGGGCCAGGAAGTGCATCTTAAAATGATATGACATAGATATAATATAAGGTGTAACTGATCGTTGGTAACAACAATATTTTATTGATGGGTAAATTTACGATAAATATATCTTCTTTTAGAATTCGTAACCCATAATCTTCAGATAAATCGTCCGAACCTTCCATTTGACGGCAGTCCCAACGAAAACAGGGCATCTCCTGGATGGGAGATGCCCTGTATAGAATTTTAATGAGTATCCTGCGGACTATTTATTCCACATGATCTGCTTAGAAACATTGACGTTGCCAGATTTGAATGAAACCACGTATACGCCCTTAGGTGCTGTCAGCATCGGAACGCGAACTACTTCACCCTCAGCAATTGCAGGATAGCTACCGTTGAAGATGCAAGCACCGTCGGTGCGGAATACAGAAATCTCAGCGTCAGCAGCTACTGGAGACTTCACGAGAAGTTCCTGCTGGTTGCTGCCCACTTCGAATGCCTCGCTGGTCACAGCACCGATACCGGTTGACTGTTCCTCAGTCACATCAATCTCGTTCACGCGTACGAAACCTTCCTTAGCATATCCGTCGGTAATATCAATCTTGATATAGCGTCCGTTGATTGCATGGTCGAAAATGAGCTGGTGAACATCCTGGTCGCGCATATCCTTTTCCTGATAAGCTACTTCCCAGTTCGTATTGTCGAGACTTAAAGAAATGGTGCAAGCCTTGATGTGACGGTTACCACCACCGTTGCTAGTGACAATCTGGATACCGTTCACCAGATGTTCCTCGGTCATATCAATGACGAACTGATGAGGATATTTTGCAGCATTGCCCTTCCACTGAGAGTGCCAGTAAGTCTTCTCGTCACCATCGATAATCTGAGCAGCATGACCGTTGCTACCTTCGCCGCTAGCTTCTTCGCTAGAGAACTTGATGACCTTCCATCCGGTCTTGTCGAGCTTATGGTTCTTGAAGTTTTCCTTAGCCTCGATCATTTTCTTCTCATGAGCTACAGCCTGGTCTACACGAGCCAGCAAAGCCTCGAGGTTGATGGTATCGACAGGTGTATTCTCCTTGTTGAGAGCGACCTTGGATTTCGTCACCTTTGAAGGGATGAAACCACCGGTGGTCATGAAGAAAGTATTCTCGAAGTCATCGCAATCGCCTTGACCGAAGTCCTGACGGGCGCCGACCTGTGTACCGCCATCGGTGTGACCGAAGTTGACTTGGTTGAAGTGATACCACTTGTTGGCATTCTTGGCGTGGCCATAACCGTTACGGTAGAAACCTCTACGGAGCGCCTGTCCTGTAGGCCAGTTATAGTTTTCCAGGAAAGAATACCAAGAGTCGAAGTAAATGGACTTGTTGGCCAAACGGAGAGTAGCCATGTACTGCCATCCCTTACCATCCTGGGCATTGTACCAAGTGGAAACCAAAGTGTTCTTCTGCTTGATGATCTCTTCCTTACCGTCTTTGATGACTTTATAAGTAGCCTCTTCCGGACGGCAGTTGGTGATGAACTGTACGAAAGTACCGCAATCCCAGTTGTAGCCACTCTTGAAGGTCTTCATACCTGTACCTTCATTGGCGAAACGCTGAGGTTCAACGCCAGGACCGTAGTCCACTACATTGGCACGTAGGTTATCGGGCAAGTTAGGATCCTCATCCACACTTCCGTGGTCCCACATAGAGAAAATCACGTCGTGGAGCGGTTTGTCGTTGCGGTAACCATTCATCTGGATACCCATGTAACCGTCCAATACGCCTAATGACATGACGTAAGTACCTGGAATATCAGATTCCTTCGGCATCATGACTTCCTGGTAGCACCAGTCGTATGCTCTACCAGAAGGAGCGCCGCTGGCAGTACTTCTCCACTGGTTCAAGTGAACAGATGGTGAAGAAAGATAGCCCGGTTTGTAAGTAATCGTTCTGGAAGGAGAATAGTGTATAAATTTAGAAATCTCAATAATATCACTCCACCCCTTCATGCACTCCAGCTGGTAACGGTAGTAGGCCTTTTTAGGGAATCTCAGACCAGCGATTCTGACGGTGTCAGACTGGCCCGTTCCTTTGACTGCGATCAGGTTCTCAGCCAATGGCTCTTCCATGTTTGAAGGATCCCAGATGGTCAAGCGGAAGGAAACATTGCGTCCTGTCTTGATCTTGAAAATCATGTCCGTATCAACAATGCCCCGAGGGTGGTTGAAATAATGGATTGCCATAGAATTGCCGTTCGTCCAGTTAGTCAAGGACTTGCTCATGCCGGCAACAGCGCCGTCTCTATCCTCAGGAATACTGATACCTCCAGCACCTGGCTGACCGTCAAGAGTCTCGATGTAACCGTGGGCACCCGTAGATTCACTGGGTCTAGGAGAATAAGTTACCTCTTCCAGTGTTACATGAATGGTATCGGGGTAATTTGATTTATAATCCTGGTCAACCAACTTTACTCTATAATAGGCCGGAGCGAATACTTTCAATGCCAAGTTCTGTACTTTCCCATCAGGAACCTCAATGAAATTCTTCAGGTCGCTGGAAACCTGCCATTGGTAGGATTTGTAACCGTCGGGAGCGGTTAAAACGAGTGAGTCGCCTCGTTCCACTACTTGTTGTGTTTGTGCTGTTGTGGCGAGTGGAGTGGCTCCAATCATAGCTCCCATCAACAGACCATAGTAAATCGTTTTTTTCATATTATTTATAATAGATGATATTTTCCATATCTTTTATCCGGTAAAGATAGAATAAAAAAAGAACATGGGACGCTTTTTGGAGGGGAATATGGTATATTTCTAGTAAATGAACCTTTTTTGATGGATTGTAGGCCAGTGGTTTTTGCAAATCGATGCTTATGAGTCCTTTCTGTCTTGTTTGGGCTGCTGTATGTTCTTCGGAAAACAGAATGAGGACCCAAACGGCGATAGGGGAACGGTAAGATGGCAATAGACTTTCTATACGGCAAAAAGTAGTCGTCCGACAGCTTCGGTAGTAGAAATAGTGGCCTTCCAAGATACCATCTGTCTCTATAAATATGGTCTGAATATTCCTTTTTACTAGTCTATTCTTTTGTAAAAAAGGACTTGCTGGTGGTAAATAAATTTGTTTTATCTGATTTTTATTAATTTTGCTGCCGTTTATTGCTCACAAAGCGATAAAAGGTGCAGAAAAAAGTATTCGGGAGAAGGTCTCTTCTTGAGCGGAATCGAGCACTTTCAACTGTTCCGGAACCTAAAAATTAAACTCATCTATTCATTATAATATATTCTTGTAAGTTATAGCATACCATTTATCCGGATTTATCCGTGTTGAAATTTGAAGACCCTAACAGCACCACGAATGGTGGTGTGTAATTTCAATTTTTATTTACTAATTCATTTATCATGAAAGCAAAACAAATTCAGAGCTGTCATGTTGTGCGTTTCCGACGTTTCATCAATCGTCCTTACGCTGTGTTCTCAAGTTTGAATTCCCGTATTTGCATTGGGGTGTTAGCCGTCGAGATGCTCACCGTAGCCAGTGCAACTACCGCTTCAGCCCAGGTGGAGAACAAAAGTAAGAACGAAAAGTACGACTTGAAGGAAATCGTGGTGACTGCCAGCCGAGTGCCGCTGACGCTGAGCGAGGCGACACGTCCTGTCACTGTTTTGAGCAGTGAGGAGATTGCGGCCCTTCCGGCCCAGAGTGTAAACGACCTGTTGAAGTATGTCGTAGGTATTGACATCCGCCAACGGGGTGGTTTCGGGATGCAGACGGATATGAGTATCCGTGGAGGTACCTTTGATCAGATTACGATTCTGCTGAACGGTATCAACATCTGTGACCCTCAGACGGGGCACAATGCCGCTGAGTTCCCTGTGGACATCAGCGAGATAGAACGTATAGAGGTATTACAAGGACCAGCGGGTCGTGTATTCGGCACCTCCTCTTTGATGGGTGCCATCAATATCGTTACTCGTATAGCCGATAAGAACAGTGCTGATGTACATGTGGAAGGCGGTTCTTATGGATATTTTGATGGTGGCGCACGAGTGAACTACAATCATGACAAAATAAAGAACCAGATTTCTGGAGGATACTCACGTAGTGACGGGCATCACCGTAACCAGGCGGGAAAGCTCAATTCTGATTTTGAACGTGGAAATCTTTTTTATCAAGGTATCTTCCAGGATGACGCGCTGGATGTGAACTGGCATTTCGGTTTCTCCAATAAAGATTATGGGGCCAATACTTTTTACGGCACCGGATCGGATGACCAGTTCGAGCATGTCAGAAAATATTATACAGCTGTACAGGCTGAAACCAAAGGCAAGGTCTATCATTTCCGTCCTGCGGTGTATTGGAACCGCTCCGAGGACCGCTTTGAATATTTCAAAGGGCTGCCTGAAAAATCTCCCTATAATTATCACCGCTCAGACGTGTATGGATTGAATCTGAACAACTATGTGGTGACTCCTATCGGTAAGACCGCCTTCGGTGCGGAAATCCGAAACGAAGGCATCGTCAGCACCACTTTGGGTGAACCTTTGAACCATCCCTTCGCCGTGAACAACGGGGATGGAGCTATATATAAATGTGGCTTGAACCGTACCCACATCAGTTTCCATTTAGAGCATAATCTCGCTTTCCGTGGTTTCGGACTTTCTGCCGGCGTAATCGCGGTCAAGAATACCGGTAACGAGATGGACTTCCGCTTCTATCCAGGAGTGGATGCCAGCTACCAGATTCTGCCGAACCTGAAAGCCTATGCCTCTTACAATACATCGTTGCGTATGCCTACGTTCACCGAACTCTATTATTCCGTGGGAGGACACAAGGCGGACCGTTTCCTCAAACCGGAGGAGACCGAGGCGGTAGAACTCGGCTTGAAATACCATACTCCCGGTATCCGTGGCAACGTGAATTTCTTCCACTATCATGGTTCCAATATGATTGACTGGATTAAGGATATTTCTAAGGGTGCTGATGCCCCTTGGGAGTCGGTCAACCATACGACCATCAACACAACAGGGGTAGAGACCTCATTGACGCTGAACTTCTCGGAGCTGATGCACCAGAAGACTTTCTGGCGCTCTGCGAGTCTGGCCTACGCCTATATTGACCAGGACAAACCGCGAAGCGAGAACATCCAGTCAAAATATGCCTTGGAGTATCTCCGCCATAAGGTGGTGGCCCAGGCCGGTTTCCAACTCTGGAGAAATCTGGGACTGGATGTGGCTTGCCGCTGGCACGACAGAGTGGGAAGTTATCAGAAGGGCGATGAACTGAAAAACTACTCTCCTTATACTGTATTGGATGCGAAACTGTCGTGGACCACTCCTCAGTATAAGGTCTATGTGGAGGGAAACAACCTGACCGACCATACCTACTACGATCATGGTAATGTACCGCAGCCTGGTCTTTGGATCGGAGCGGGCGTGAGTGTATCCCTGAATTTATAGCCGTTGGGTAACGGAATATTTTATTAGAAACAGAATGGGCGACTGGTGGACTGCACCGGTCGCCCTTCCTATATATAAATAGGAAGGGTATCGGTATTAGAGGTATTAGAGATTTGACTTTCTGGCGAAGTACCTGACGAAAATGAAGCAGGACGTATGGGGCATGGGCTACGAGACCATTTCGATGAGTCGAATTTCGAGGGAACAAGGATTTACTCTGGTATAAAAACGACTCGGTATGCCGCGGTTTATCACTGAAGGAAGAACCGAAGGGGAGGACTGAGGAAATCTTTGTAGAAGAGGACCTAGGGGTTTTCTCTTGAATTCCAGTAAGTAAGAAGTTGACTGTTTCCTAAAGAATTAGACTAAGTCCACCTTTTTAGCATAAACTGGATAATTTTCCCTCATGAAAAAATGTAAACAAACAAAAAAGTTGTACATTTGTATAAAATAAATAAAGAAGAGCCTTATGAAAGCTTCTGAACAAACCTTACAGCAGATTGAACGTGCGCTGAGAAAAGTAGCCACGAAGTTTCCGAACGATCCAGATCACACCCCTCTTACGGACATCTATTTGCGAGTGAAGCAGGAAAGTGGTGAATTGCTGGTCTATAATGACGATGAAGTGGAACTGACGCGATGCGTGATTGAAGAATGGATGGGAAATTCTTCTGAGACTTTCTATGAGGAAATCCAGCCGATTCTTTGTCAGGTGATCAAAGGCATGCAGGAGGTGTGGGAAAATCTTCCCGTTCTGAAGCCTTATTCCTTCGTCCTGACCGGTGAAGACAATGAGACGATTGCCGACCTCTATCTGATTGATGACGATCTCCTGTTGCTGGATGGTGACCTGATGAAGGGACTCAGCGATGACCTCGACGCTTTCTGGACAGATTTGTCAAAATAGGAAGACTTACAAACCATCATAAAAACGGGGCGGTAAGATATGTAATCCATATTTTACCGCTCTCGCTATTTTTTTCAGAACTTCCTCGTATCTGTTGGAGAAATAACGGAATAAAGTTAATTTATTGGTAAAGAAATTGATTATCTGCAAAAAATAGAGTAATTTTGCGACCGCGTTTATTGTGCAGTCATGAGAATATTGTTTAAAATACTATTGTTGTCTTTCCTCAGTGGACTATTGTGTGCTACCTCAAAAGCAGAAAGCAAGGTCCAGGTGGATTCGTTGCAAGTCAGTTTGCTGACCTGTGCACCGGGCGAGGCACCCTATGAGTATTATGGACATACTGCTTTGAGAGTGCAGAACACGAAGAGCGGACAGGATCTGGTCTTCAATTACGGTATCTTTGATTTTGATACCCCGCACTTCGCCTGGCGTTTCATGACGGGACAGACGGATTACACCATCGGAGTTTCCCGCTTTGAGGCATTTGCCTATTCCTATCAACGTCATGGACGGTGTGTCATCGCACAGGTGCTCAATCTGAGTCCGGCGGAAGAGGCCCGTTTGTATGCCGCTCTGGTGGCAGACTGGTCGCAGCCCGGATGGACCTACCGGTATAATATCTTTTACGACAATTGTACCACCCGTGCCCTGGCTCAGATAAAACAGGCTATTGACGGTAAACTGATTCTGCCCATACAGGAGAACGGTAGCCGTACGTTGCGAGATATCCTTCATGAGTTCTCTTCGGAAAGAGGTCCGTGGTACAGTTTCGGGGATGACCTGATACTGGGGAGTGAACTGGACCGTCCGGCCGAGGTCTGGACACAGATGTTCTCTCCGGTTTATGCCGCCAAATTTATGGACCAGATAGAGGTGATGGGCACAGACGGCCAGCGTCGTCCGATTGTGGAAAAAAGCGAGATGGTGGTACAAGCCATCTCTTCAGAGGACAAGGCCTTCCCGCTCACTCCGATGATCACCGCGGTCATCTTATTGGTGCTCACCTTGGTCATCGCTTATCGGGAAATTTCTAGAGGTCGTCAATTCCGGATCCTGGATTATATCTGGATGGCCATACAAGGTCTGGCAGGATGTCTCGTCGCTTTCCTGTTCTTCATCTCGGAGCATCCTGCGGTAGATACTAACTGGCTGATCCTGTTGCTCAATCCGCTGCCGCTGCTCTATCTGCCGGTGAAAATCTGGAGAGACCGGAAGGGACTGAAAGACTATTACTATCCTGTTCTAGGGGGCGTCTTGATCCTGTTCGCACTGACCGCAATCTTCAATGTACAAAAATATCCAATGGAAATCTATCCTTTGGCATTGATTTTGCTGATAAGAGTCATCCTCTCTCTATATCTTGAGGCGAAGCGAAAATAAAATAAAGTTGACCTTTTCATCCCATCTTTATAGAGAACCGTGACGAAAGAGGTCTGATAAAAGAAAAACGATAAACTAACTTAAGCTATTTACAAAAGTTGGCTGCAAATAAAAGACATAAGATGAAACAAAAAGGTGGACACAGTTCGGGCGAAGTACTGAACCGTGGATTCCTGCTGTCTTTGTTGGCCGTCATGTCCGTGTTGAGCGCAAGTGAGGCAAAGGCTAATCTGAATAGAAACGAAGTACCTAAGGTCGTGGTCAATATCCTGATCGACCAGCTTCGCTCGGATTATCTGAAGGCCTTCATGCCCTTGTATGGAGATGACGGGTTCCGTCGTCTGCTTCGGGATGGACGTGTCTACTCGCAGGCTGAATATCCTTTGGCTCGTCCCGACCGAGCTTCGGCTGCGGCAACCATTTCTGCAGGGACCTCACCTGCAAACCATGGCGTAATTGGAAGAAAATGGTTGAATCGCAATACATTGCAGACCGTATTCTGCGTGGATGACCCGATGTATCCTGGTACTGGCGGTACGTTGGATAAGTCATCACCGGTCAATTTGGCTGTATCTACCCTGGGTGATGAACTGAAAGTCGCTTCAGAAGGTAAATCCTTAGTATATAGTATCTCTCCTTTCCGTGATGCCGCCATTTTGAGTGCCGGTCATGCAGCAGATGGAGCCGTCTGGATTGACAGCGAGTCCGGTAAATGGTGTTCCACCTCTTATTACGGCGAATTGCCCGTGTGGGCCAGTGTGCGTAACGAGCACCGGGACATCTCGAGCTTCCTGAAGAAGAATCCATGGAAGCCGTCGTCTGCTCTGGTCGGAAATTTCAGTTATTTCCTGTCAGGTGGTATCAAGGAACCGTTCTATCATCGCTTCAAAGGAGACGACCGTTTCTCAGCTTTCAAAACCAGTGGACTTGTCAACGGTGAGGTGGCTTCAGCTTTTGCTGACTGTCTGAACGGTACTTCCATCGGTATGGATGCGATTCCGGACTATGTGTCTGTAACGCTGTATGCCGGAAACTTTGAGCATCGTCCGATTTCGGAGTCGCCGATGGAACTGCAGGATACTTATGTCCGTCTGGACGATGCCTTGGCCCAGATGATCAAGGAAGTGGAGCGCCGGGTAGGACTCGACAAGGCCTTGATTGTACTCACCTCTACGGGATATGCCGATGTGGAAAGTGCAGACCTGTCTGCTTACCGTATTCCCGATGGAAAGTTCGATGTGGAAAGAGCAGCCGCTTTGCTCAACATGTATCTGGTTGCCGTTTATGGTCAAGGTATCTATGTAGAAGCTTGTTTTGACACCCAATTATATTTAAACCATAAACTGATTGAATCCAAGCAAATCAATATGTCTGAGATTCTCGAAAGATCTCAGGATTTGCTTTTGCAGCTGAGTGGAGTGAAGGATGTCTATACCTCTCAGCGTCTGATGCAAGGAGCATGGACTCCGGGTATCAGTCGTATCCGAGGCGGATTCAATCCCCGTTTCTCGGGCGATATCCTCATCGAGGTTTCACCGGGTTGGCACTATACCAGTCCCAATATCGAGAAGAAACAGTTGGTTCGTGAATCTTATTTACCTTATCCTGTCATATTCCTAGGTTATGGCATACCTGCAGCAACGGTCGATCAACCTGTGACGGTGGACTATATCGCACCGACCTTGTCGAAGGCCATGCGCATCCGTGCCCCGAATGCCTGTAGTTTGGCTCCTCTCTTTTAAAATGGCACATTTCACCCAGGATAGAAAATGGAAAAATTCTTTTCCTGCCCATGTGTGAGGAGGGGCTGCAGTCAGCGTCCTTTCCAAACTATTCACTAATCAGAAGAAAAAATTAAAACAATATGGATATTAATAAATTTTTGAGTAAACTCTTTGGTAACAAGTCTTCCCGTGACATGAAGCTGATTCAGCCTTTGGTTGAGAAGGTTAAGGAAGTTTACCCAACCATCCAGGCTTTGGATAATGATGCGCTCCGTGCCAAGACAAAGGAGTTGCAGGAAAAGGTTCAGCACTCTGCTGATGATCTGAAAGAGAAAATCACTACGCTTAAATCCAAGATTGAGGAAACTCCGATCGAAGACCGTGAAGTCATCTTCAGCCAGATTGATAAACTGGAGAAGGAAGTGCTCGACCGCATGGAAGTGGCATTGAACGAGATTCAGCCGATGGCTTTTGCTATCGTGAAGGATACCGCACGCCGTTTCTCTGAAAATGAGGAAGTGCAAGTGACCGCTACCGATTTCGACCGTGAACTGGCTGCCACTCATGATTTCGTAAGAATCGAGGGAGACAAGGCTTATTTCGCCAATCACTGGATCGCTGGTGGTAACGACCTGAAGTGGAACATGGTTCACTACGATGTTCAGCTCTTCGGTGGTACCGTTCTGCACCAGGGTAAGATCGCGGAAATGGCGACTGGTGAAGGTAAGACTTTGGTGGCTACCTTGCCTGTCTTCCTGAATGCCTTGACCGGTAATGGTGTTCACGTGGTGACGGTCAACGACTATTTGGCAAAGCGTGACTCAGAATGGATGGGCCCTCTCTATATGTTCCATGGCTTGAGTGTGGACTGTATCGATAAGCATCAGCCAAACTCTGAATCCCGCCGTCAGGCTTATATGGCCGATATCACTTTCGGTACCAACAATGAGTTCGGTTTCGACTACCTTCGTGACAATATGGCCATGAATCCAAAGGACTTGGTACAGCGTCGTCACAACTATGCAATCGTCGATGAGGTCGACTCCGTATTGATTGACGATGCCCGTACTCCGTTGATTATCTCTGGTCCTGTGCCTAAGGGGGATGTTCAGTTGTTTGAACAGTATCAGCCTTTGGTGGAACGTCTGGTGGAAGTACAGCGCAAGTTGGCTACTCAATATTTGGCTGAGGCTAAGCAGATGATTGCTTCCGACGATAAGAAGAAGCAGGAAGAAGGTTTCTTGCAGCTGTATCGTAGCCACAAGGCTTTGCCGAAGAACAATCCATTGATCAAGTTCCTCTCAGAGACCGGTATCAAAGCTGGTATGCTGAAGACCGAGGAAATCTATATGGAGAACAACAACCGCCGTATGCCTGAGGCTGTTGACCCTCTCTACTTCGTGGTAGATGAAAAGATGCATTCAGTGGATTTGACCGATAAGGGTAACAAGTGGTTGGCAGACCAGGTGCATGACGACCAGCTGTTCGTTTTGCCTGATGTGACCAGTGAACTCTCAGCTCTGGAAGCAGACAAGAAGTTGACCGATGAGGAGCGTCTTGACCGCAAGAATGAAATCCTTTCAGATTACGCCATCAAGAGTGAGCGAGTACATACGATTCTTCAGCTGTTGAAGGCTTATAGTATGTTCCGTATCAACGAGGAATATGTAGTCATGGACGGTCAGGTGAAGATTGTCGATGAGCAGACCGGCCGTATCATGGAAGGTCGTCGCTGGAGCGATGGACTTCACCAGGCAGTAGAGGCCAAGGAACATGTGAAGGTGGAAGCGGCTACCCAGACCTTTGCTACCATCACTTTGCAGAATTACTTCCGTATGTACCACAAACTTTCCGGTATGACCGGTACTGCTACTACGGAGGCTGGTGAATTTTGGAATATCTATAAGTTGGATGTCGTTGAAATCCCGACTAACCGTCCAATCCTGCGTAAGGATATGAACGACCGTGTCTATAAGACCAAACGTGAGAAGTACGCTGCTGTCATTGCAGAAATCGAGTTGATGCGAAAAGCCGGCCGTCCTGTTCTGGTGGGTACAACCAGTGTGGACGTCAGTGAATTGCTGAGCCGTATGCTTCAGCTCCGTCATATTCCACACCAGGTATTGAATGCGAAACTGCATCAGAAGGAAGCCGACATCGTGGCTTTGGCTGGACAGGGCAGTACGGTGACTATTGCTACCAACATGGCAGGTCGTGGTACCGATATCAAGCTTTCTGACGAAGTGAAGGCTGCTGGTGGTTTGGCTATCATCGGTACAGAGCGTCATGAGAGCCGTCGTGTCGACCGTCAGTTACGTGGTCGTGCCGGTCGTCAGGGTGACCCAGGTTCTTCTGTGTTCTTCATCTCTTTGGAAGACCAGTTGATGCGTCTTTTCGCCAGTGAGAAGATTGCCCGCGTAATGGACAAGTTGGGCTTCAAGGATGGGGATATGATCGAAGCGCCAATGATCAATAAGAGTATTGAACGTGCTCAGCGTAAGGTCGAGGAGAATAACTTCGGTATCCGTAAGCGTCTGTTGGAATATGATGACGTCATGAACAAGCAGCGTACCGTTATCTATGAGAAGCGTCGTCACGCTTTGATGGGTGAACGTATCGGGATGGATATCTCCAACATGATTTGGGACCGTGTCATCAATATTATTTCCAACAACGACTACAAGGGTTGTTGTGACCAGTTCCTCGAAATCATGGCTATGGAAGTTCCATTCACGGAAGAAGCCTTCAATAGTACCCGTCGTGAAGACCTTTACGAACAGGCATTCCAGGCTGCTATGGCTAACTTCAAGCGTAAGACTGACCGTCTGGCTGAAATTGCAATGCCAGTCATTACAAAGGTTTACGAAGAACAGGGTCAGATGTATGAAAATATCCTGGTTCCTATCACCGATGGTAAGTTGGTCTACAATATCCGTACGAACCTCAAGGAAGCGTACGAAAGCGGTAGCAAGGCTGTGGTTCGTGACTTCGAAAAGGCTATTCTGTTGCACAATATCGATGATGCCTGGAAGGAAAATCTCCGTGAACTGGATGAACTGAAGAAGTCTGTACAGAATGCCAGCTACGAGCAGAAGGATCCATTGTTGATCTTCAAACTTGAAAGTGTGAAGATTTTCGATGTAATGGTCAATAAGATCAATAATACCACTGTAAGTACTTTAATGCGTGGACAGATTCCTGTACAGGCTCCAGAGGATGTTCAGGAGGCTCGTGAGGAAGAACAGCCTAAGCAGCAGCTTACAGAGAGTAAGCAAGAACTCGGCAACCTTGAGGATAGTGATGCACAAGCAGCAGCTCAGCAGGATACTCGCGAACAGCAGCAGCAGCCTATCGTAAAGGATAAGATGCCTAACCGTAACGATCCTTGTCCTTGCGGTAGTGGTAAGAAATTTAAGAATTGTCATGGCAAGGGATTAGTATAATCTCTCCATAGATAGATAATGAAAGGCCTGTATACTTCAGAAGAGGTATACAGGCCTTTTTCGTGCTCTTTAATAGCTTTTGTGATATTCTCCTGTATTCTCCTGGTCGACGGCCAAAATGAGGCCTGGGCTCTTTCTGATGACCGGAATGATTTTCTGGATAAAAATTCATCTTCATTCATCTTCATTCATCTTCATTCATCTTCATTCATCTTCATTCATCTTCATCCATCTTCATCAAATACTTCGATATTTGTCAATCGACTTGATCTTCGTCAATTCGCTTCCAACTTCGTCAACTGCTATCTTATATACCTTGTGTTGGATTCTGCGTAGCTATCGACGCTATTCCCATTTTAAGCCATTTGTATTAGTAAAAAGATGAATCATTACGAGATGCACTTGGGACCTTACTTTTTTAATGGTTGCCGTTGGAAATTTTGTGCTGAGCGGGCTTTTCTGCTGATGGTAAGGCCATGATTCCGTTGTTTGCAACGCAACGAACACCCTTTGAAATGGTCTTACAGGGAAACTGAAATTTCGTGCCAACGAAGAAGTCGCTCAGGCAATATCATGTTCTGTCATCATCCTATCGGTGAAATGAATCTTGTTGAATATCGAAAGGGGGATTCTGGCGCAGTGAGATTGGCATATAACAAAACATCCAGAGCACATTGCCCTGGATAATCTATGGAATAAAATAATAAAGTACGGATTTAATTAATTCGTTGAAAGCTGATGACTAGCACTGGAATTGATTTCAGCCTCACGGATGTATTTGTTTACCTGAGGATTCTGTTTGAATCGTGCCGGTGCACTCTCCATAATCGTACGAATCTGGTCGGTCATTACCGGTACAGGATATTGACCGAAAAGAAGCATGAAACAAGCTGGTCCCAAAGCATTCTCGTAATTCTCAATGATGAACTTGGTTTCCAGTTCTTCGATATCGTTGTTCAGTTGCTGGGATTTCGGTCCAATCAGCTTGTGGATATCTTTGATGGTATTTCCTTGTCTCATCATGCGGAGACACTCTCTGTCGAGCTCCCATAATTCATTTTCCAGACGAGTCTTCATCTCGATAAAATGGTACAACTTGTCGTTGAGCGGACCACCGGAAACACGTTGCTGAATATTGTTGACCTCGATGGCTAAATCACCATTCTCCAGAACTACTGGCATAACGCTTTGGTTGTCCATATAGAGGTGCGCCACTACAATAGAGTCGATATCTCCGACAAATTGGAAACGTCCATGAATTACTTGGCAAGAATCCACATTGTTGGCTTCGTTCTCATTTTGAGGTACACGTAAATAGAGCATTCTGCCATCAAGTGCACTTACGCTGGAATTACCTGCAATATTATATTGGGTATTACAAGAGACCAACAAAAGCAATAAAGAAAATAGTATGGCAATTTGATTTCTCATTCTATATGGTGCTTATATGTTTGACAATGCAAAGATACAATCTTATCAGTGATTAAGTAGGTTGCCAATTGTTAGAAAGATTGAAATAAATCTTTTTTACGAATTGGATGAGTTTGTGTGAATTTTTTTTGAAAAGATGAGAAGAATGGTCGAAATGTTCTGTTTCAGAAAGCTTATATATCTATCTGCTTGTAAATTAATAGATAACTTCGCTTTTTGCTCCAGCTTCTTCCGCTATTTCTCTTTTTCTTCTTTGTCAAGGATCGCAGGAATTCGGAAAGCGGTATACACTTCGATGAAAGCTCCAATAGCCAGTGCGATTTTCCATTCATCGTTACGGAAAGGCCCCGTCTGGTAGAGCGCTCCGAACATCATGGCACCGGTGGCGAGAAGTAAGAAGGCCCCGATGAGCTGTTGGCGGCGGAGACGGCGTAGGATAACATTCTTACCTTCATATTTGTTCATCATCTGCATGGTGGAGAACATGAGCGCGCCTATGGTATAGATATAAGGAGCATAGACAGCTAAAGCAGTGTAGAGCGGCATTATGGCTCCTGCCAAAAGCAGGATACCTCCGATTTGAAAAATAAGGTTTTGTAGTTTGTTAAGTGGTTTCATTTTTTTGTAACTAATGATATGATGAACTCCATCGTGACAGATGGGGCTACTCTTCCTTTTTAGGAGTCACGGTAACGATGTAAACGTCCTCGTCTTCCGCTTTCATCAGATGGGTCTCTCGCGCCACCTTGATTACGGCTTCTGGACTGGACATCAGTTGTTGCAGTTTGGCACTGTCCTTGCTGCATTGAATTTCGTATTTTTTGATTTCGGTGCGCAGACGATCGTTGGCCCGGCGTATTTCCCATCTGTTCCAGATACTATTGGAGTCAATAAATCCTATAATCAGGGCAAAGACTACGAAACTCCATAGAAATTTGTGATTTCCGAAGTAGCGTCCGACTTTTTTGATTCTTTGTCCCATCTTGGAGTAATCAGATTTTGACATGATAAGTTTGGTTTTAGGAAAGTTGATTGAATTACCATCCAGTGACGCTCCAACCGGCAGCCTGGTACCAACTGGTGGACTGGAATGCTTCGTTCAGATTGCCATAGGCGCTAATTGTGGCATTCTTTTCGTATATCTGTTGAGGGATAAACATGGAAACACCGCAGTAGTTTTCCAGATCGACCGTTTGCATGGCATAATTTGAAGGTCCAATCCAGAATTTTTCAGTAGCCCCTTTGTTGACGATTGCCCCGTTTAAGGCTGATCGGAACTTTTCGAGATCTTCTTCGTTCAGAATTTTCTTCATGGCCTCCAAAGCATCGTAATTGTGGGGACGATAGAAGTAAAAGGAAGTGTACGCCTGGTAGTGGAGTATGTCCGACAGGTTCGGTGACTTTTTACCAAGTAAGGATGAGCGGGACAGGACTTCGGCTGTGGTTCTTGCCAGTGCCTCGAGCGCTTGGGTACGGATAGAGGAGATGACAATCCCATAATCGTAGTACTCGTTGTTGATGTCGTTAAATCCCTTTGTCGCGTCTTCTGTATAAGTATTCACGATGTCATACTCAGCATGGCTGAACAGTCCTTTTTCCAACATGTGTGTATAGTTCGCTCCGCAGCCAGGGATTTGTATTGGTGCGGCTATAAGGAAATCGGTAACGTCACGAAGTGTATAGCCGACTTCTAGATTCTGCATCAGGCAGGAATCGAAAAAAATGTATTTGAAGTGGATGCCGCTGTTTTGTATCGCGGTTCTCATGTCTTCAATGTCCATCTGTGCTCCGGCTCTTCCGTCACCATCCTGGTCGTATTTCATATCTCCATCTTCTCCGACGTCAATGCCGAAAGAATAAGTGCTGGCGTTGGAGGGGCCATAGATTTTGTTGGTGGAAGGTAGCCAGCCGTCGGAATGCGACCACATGACCATGCCATACTCCTCAGAAGGAAAGTTCGTCTTCATCCAAGTCAGTACGTTCTCCAAGACCATTGGTGAAGAGGAATTCACATCCTTGTCCCATAGTTTCAACAATGTCGGACGTGCGTTGGCAGCTGTATACTGATAGATTCTAGGGCGGGTCTCATCGTCCATGTAGACGAGTAAACGGTCCTGGTCGCTGATAAAATGGTGCCCCTTGGAGATTTCAATGGAATCGGCTGTCTGGAAATCCTTATAACCTAAGGAGTTCTGTGCAGAGACATACATCAGTACGGTTCTTCTGATCTGAACTTTTTCATCAGGCTGGATTTCTTCATCTTCATTACAGCCAATGAGCAAAGTTATGCATAAAGTTAAGGTAAGCCAGCGTAGTAAGTTGGGCATATTTCTCGTTTTATAATTATAAATCAATGAATTTAAACGCAAAAATAACTATTTTTTTCTCAGTCGAGGAATTAAATAAACGCTTTTCTTGTCTAAGTGAGTGACTTTTTGTTAATTTGTAGTTTGAAATAAATATCAACTTGTGATAATGAAGAAAATATATTGGTTGGCAGCTGTTCTTTCTTTAGGAGGTATGATGGCTTGTGGCGGGGATGGTAAAAAAGAATCTGCTAACAATGACAAATACGCAGGTGAAGTGCAAGTGGAAACAGCACCAATGGCTGATGTCGAGCAGACGTCGGAGATATCTCTTGATTTGGGACAGCATGATTTCGAGGTGAGAATTCGTCGTTACCCTGACCAGGAATTACCTCTAGTGGTGGACGAACTGGAGCAGAAATTTTATGACAACAGTGTGGAAGTCACAATACTGCGTGATCACGTTGCTTTTATAGAGAGAAAGTTTACAAAACAGGATTTTGCGAGCTATCTGACAGAAACCTTTTGTAAGAGCAGTATGCTCTTGGGAATGAACTGTGACACCGCACGTTCTGATCGGAAGACCTTGTGTCTGACTGCTCAGGTGGGGCAAGCTGGCGAGGGTCCTGCTTTCTTAGTGCTGATTCCGACAGATGGGGGAGCGGCGAGCGTTATGCGGGACGAGACTCAGGAAGATATCAGTTATAAGGATTTCTGATTCGTGAAGGGGATGGGGATTCATTTGTAGTTTGGGTTCCTCCCGGTGTTAGTTTTGAATTCTACTAGTAAGAATACGATTTATTATAAATATGAAAAAATACATTTTGATGGTGGCTTGCTTCATTATGATGGCGGGCGCGGCGTCTGCGCAAGGTGACGCTCTAAAACTTCGTGATGTGACGGGGGGAACCTATTCTCCTCAGTATGTATATGGTGTCAACCCAATGGCGGATGGTGAGACCTATACGCAGATTTCTCCAGACCGCAAGCGGATTGTCCGTCACTCTTTCAAGACCGGTAAGGAAGTCGGAGTAGTCTTTGACGTAGCTACTGCTCGTGGAGAGGACAAACTCTATGGTATTGACGGTTATGTGATGTCTCCGGATGAGAGCCGTATCCTGATTCAGACGAATACCCGTCAGATTTACCGCCGTTCGTTTACTGCGGTATATTATATTTATGACGTGCGGAATAATAAATATGAACCCCTTTCAAAGGGAGGGCCCCAGCAGGTACCGATGTTCTCACCGGATGGCAATCTGATTGCTTTTGTGCGTGACAACAATTTGCATTTGGTGAAGTTGCTCTATGGTAATGCGGAAAGCCAGATTACAAAGGATGGTAAGTTCAATGAGGTGTTGAACGGTATTCCTGACTGGGTTAACGAGGAAGAATTTGCGACTAATTGTTCTTTTGATTTCTCTGCAGACTCCAAAATGTTGGCCTGGGTGCGTTACGATGAAAGTAAGGTTCCTGTCTACAAGATGCAGATGTTCAAGGGGATGAGTCCGGTCCGCAGTGAGTTTGATGAATATCCTGGTGAATATGCCTACAAGTATCCTGTGGCTGGTGCCAAGAATGCGGATGTCACAGTGATGACTTTCGATATCAAGAACCGTGTGACCCGTACCATGGAATTGCCTTTGGATGCTGACGGTTATGTACCTCGTATCAAGTTTACCAATGATCCTGAAAAACTGGCGATTGTGACTTTGAACCGTCATCAGAACCAGATGGATGTCTATATGGCGAACCCACGTTCAACGGTCTGCAAACTGGCTTTGCGTGAAACGAATGAGAAATATATCCGTGAAGGGGCTTATGCGGGTATGAAGTTCTACGACGACCACTTCTCTTTACTTTCCGACCGTACAGGCTATCAGCATTTGTACTGGTACAATCTGAATGGTGAGTTGGAACGCGAAGTGACCAAGGGCGAATTTGATGTTACCGATTTCTATGGTTATGATGAGAAAACCGGTAAGTTCTATTATGCCAGTCGTGAGGAGAGTCCTTTGAGAAAGGCGGTCTACGTGGTAGATAAAAAGGGAAAAGTGAAGAAGTTGTCTAGCGAGGTGGGTACCAATTCAGCGACCTTCTCCCCAACGATGAAGTACTTCATGAATGTATATTCTTCCATCACTGTGCCTCCAGTAACGACACTTTGTGATAATAAGGGTAAATGTCTGACTACTTTGCTCGACAATGCCGACCTGAAGGAAAAGACTTCTGCTATCTTGGCAAACAAGGAATTTTTCACTTTCAAGACCTCTGAGGGGGTTGAATTGAATGGCTGGATGGTGAAACCACGTGATTTCGATGCTTCCAAGAAGTATCCGGTCATCATGTATCAGTATAGTGGTCCTGGTTCACAGGAAGTGACGGACTCTTGGAATATGGGTTTCTTTGGCGGTGGTGTCTTCGAAAGCTACATGGCTCAGGAAGGTTATATCTTTGCCTGTGTGGATGGCCGTGGTACCGGTGGCCGTGGTGCAGATTTTGAGAAGTGTACTTATCTCCGTCTAGGTGATCTGGAATCCAAAGACCAGGTGGAAACAGCTTTATATTTAGGTTCCTTGCCTTATGTGGATAAAGATAATATTGCAATCTGGGGTTGGAGCTTCGGTGGTTTCAACACATTGATGTCCATGAGTGAAGGTCGTCCTGTATTTAAGGCAGGTGTAGCTGTCGCTGCTCCAAGCAACTGGAAATATTATGACACCGTCTATACAGAGCGCTATATGCGTACTCCTCAGGAGAATGGTGCCGGCTATGCCATCAATCCGATTGAACGTGCAGCCCAGTTGAGCGGTGCTTTGCTTCTCGTTCATGGTACGGCCGATGATAACGTACATTTCCGCAATGCTGCAGAGATGAGTGAAGCTTTGGTTCAGGCCGACAAGCAGTTTGATATGCAGGTCTATACTAACCGTAACCATAGTATTTATGGTGGTAACACCCGTTTCCATCTCTTTACCCGCATCGTGAATTTCTTTAACGCACATTTGAAGTAGTAAAAGAGCAACAGATATGAAGCAGGGGTCTCCGATTTTCTCGGGGGCCCCTGCTTTGCATTTTTTCAGTTCAAGTGGGTTATGCAACCGTAATGAGAATGGTTGCAATGAGGAGAGAAGAAATGGCTCAAAGGAATAGTTCCGTGGATAGTTAATCAGGATAACATATATTGCCGAAATCGGCAAGAGCTAGCGCATGAGCAGACTGATGATAGCCGCATGGGGTCTCTGCCGGATGGAAATCATTGGAAAATTCCTCCGCATGGGCAGATTTCCAATGAAACCCATCCGGCTGAACTTCCATGCGGCAGAATCTTTCAACTAAATTCTGCCACATGGATGCTCATTGAAAAACTCAATCTCATGGTCATTCCTAACTTTTCTCTCCTGATTCCTAACGATTAGAAGATCCTCATTATCGTGAAGGATGTTCGTTGTTCTTATCCACGGAACTTTTCTGGTGAGCTGAAGAAATGAATATTTTTTAGATTGCGTTGAAGAGGTGCCGACTAGTTCCTTTTCAAGTCGTTCTCATAGACAGACCGTAAGGAAGGCGTTCCCTTTGCTGTCCAGTAACGGAAGTATTTAATTCGGAATTCTCCTCCATTGTCGGTGTCGCTCGGAAGTCCCCACCAGGTAGGAAAGGCTTCGCTGTCGAAGTTGATGGTCTCAGGTGAGTGCCAGAAATCATTGTTGCGTCGGCGTATTTCTTTTCCGTTGACATACCATACGAGTTTGTCACGGGTCCATTTGAAACCGGCAATTATCCACTGATCGGCCCATCGTCCTTCCGTGGTATGTGCTACGTGGTCGCTGATATGGATATTCTGCTGACTCAACATGTAATGACTGGTGGCAAAGTAGGTCTTAGGATAGGTGGGGGCGGTGTCGTGGCGGCCACATATTTCAAAGATGTCGATTTCTTCCTGTTTGACGGAATCGTTGGTGTAAAGCCAGAAGGCGCTGGACAGAGAAGAGTCCATCGGTTTGCACTCGATTTCAAAGTAGCCATAGAGCACTTTGGTCTTGCTTTGCACAGCTGCCGAGGTGAAGGTGTGATAGCCTTCAGAAGCACCGGTAACCTTTTCGCGTTTTCCTGTGAGGATGAGTTCGCCCCCTTCGGTACGTACATTGGAAGGACGGAAGAGTGAAGGTGGCCTGCCTGGCCAGTTGGGGTTGTAATTGTACCACTTGGTCGTGTCGAACTGTGCCTCAAACTCATCGCTGATTTCTTCGTTGTAAATCCATGTCTCGCCCTGGCCGGTTTCCTCCGTAATGACCGGCAGAGGCTGGTCGTTAGCTTCTTGTGGTTTGTCAGGCTGATTACTGCAGGAGCAAAGGAAGGCCGTGGAGAGTAGGCAGAAGAAGTTCCTTTTCATAGTATAGATGTGTAGTGGTGTCTATAAATGGTTACAAATCACCTAAAAAGCTGACTAAAGATATTCATAAGGGGACCCAGTTCGATGTTCTATTTTTGTATCCGAAATACAAGCGTGCATCCTGCAAAGTTCTGGGATACGTATAGAATGTGCTGATAATCACCCAAGAAACATACTATGCGTGATGTCGGATTAAAATCAGAACTTAAAATACCATTGTACTGGTTAACCATCAACAGATTTTAAGAATATAAATTTAAACCGAGAACATCGAACTGGGCCCCCTAGATATAAACTAACAATGAGTTTTATAGGGTGGGATTGTCAGTTAGAATTTGTAGTTGTAAAATCTGACAATTAATGTATAAACGAAAATGAGATGGCTCCGATGATCAAGGATTGAAAGGCATATAATGCGATTCTTTTTCTCAATCGGGGACGGGCGGATTTTTCTACACGAGAGGGAGTTATTTTAAAAAGAGCCACGCTGTAAATAATCGTGAATAAACTTCCGGCCAAGCAGAGTAATAATAAATTTTTGTTGTGCAGCCATGAATTGGAAAGCATGACTAGAAGCCAAGCGATGTTGGCAATGACAAGATGATCAATTTTATTTCTCATAAGTTATGAAATTAAGTTTTAAGAGTCGCAAAGATATGTAAAAGTAAGGTATAAAAATGAAAATCTGTCATATAATTTATGCATAAAATAAAGGACTTTTCTTGTCGTTAATATAATTTAAGTGTAAAGTTATGTTTTTTCTATAAAAACGAAATATTTTGCAAGATCCTCTGTCTTTTGTAATCTTTTCAGATGGGACTTAGCGCTGTAATCTCATAAAAACGGAGCAGGCTGGACTCCAAATGAATCCAGCCTGTTGTTAGGTAATTCGCATCGAGAGTTGATGTTTCGACATCTACTTGATAAAAATCCGGATATCCAGTCAATAAAAATATGGGTATCCAAACCCTAAAAAATGGATGTCTAGTCGATAAATCTTTTGGTCAACCCTCCGAATTCTTCAATTCTTCTGTCGCGTAAGAATGGCCACCAGCGTCTGACATTCTCGCTGCGTTTCATGTCGATCTCAACGACCACATTGACTTCTTCATCTTTGGGAGCACGGTAGAGCAGCTCACCTTGAGGACCGGCCACGAAGCTGCTGCCCCAGAACTGGATACCCCGGGTTTGTCCGGAAGGGTCTGGCTCATGTCCTGTGCGGTTGACTGCGATGACCGGCAGTCCATTGGCTACCGCATGACCGCGCTGTACGGTTGTCCAAGCTTCCCGTTGACGTTCCTGCTCCTCTGGGGTGTCACTGCTTTCGTATCCGATAGCGGTTGGATAGATGAGCAGTTCTGCGCCCGCCAAAGCCATCAGGCGAGCTCCTTCCGGGTACCACTGGTCCCAGCATACCTGTACGCCCAAACGGCCGACACTGGTGTCGATGGGGCGGAAGCCGATATCGCCGGGAGTGAAATAGAATTTCTCGTAATAAGCTGGATCATCGGGAATATGCATTTTGCGGTATTTTCCTGCGATACTGCCGTCCTTTTCAAAAACAACGGCGGTATTGTGGTAAAGTCCGGTCGCACGACGTTCAAACAGAGAGGTGACCAGCACAATGCCATGCTGGCGGGCGATATCTCCGTAGAAGTCGGTTGATGGACCTGGGATGGGCTCTGCCAAGTCAAAGTTGTCGGTAGTCTCGATCTGGCAGAAATAAAGAGAGTTGTGGAGTTCCTGGAGCACCACCAGTTCTGCACCTTGTGCAGCGACTTCTGCGATATTCTTGGCCAGTTTAGCTTTATTTTCTTCAACGACTGCAGTGCAGCTCTGTTGGATAATTCCTACTTTCATGGTTATCTGATTTAGAAAAATAAAAAGTGTATTATGGTTCTACAAACACTCCTTTGGGATATTGCATGGTGGCGCAATGTAAGGAGCCGTGTTGGCAGATCAAGGCTCTACAGTCCACACCGATTACACTATAGCTCGGGAAGGCTTTTTCTAAAGCTTTCTGGGCTTCCTCGTCGAGTTGTGGCTGTGCGTAGGTGGGGTAGAGGATGGTCTTGTTCATGACCAGATAGTTGGCATAGGTAGCCGGGAGACGCTGTCCGTCCTCGTCGTAAATAGCTTCGGGCAGTGGTACGGCAATCAGACGGAAGGGTTTTCCTTCCTTTGTGCGGAAGGCCTGCAGTTCTTCTTCCATTTTTTTCAGGTCTTCGTAGTGCTCGTCGTTCTCACGCTGGCATTTCACGTAGACAATGGTGTCCTCCGGACAAAGACGGGCCAAGGTGTCGACATGGCTGTCGGTGTCGTCGCCCGCCAAAGCCCCATGTTCCAGCCACAGGATATGGTCAACGTTGAAATCCTCCTGCAGGTGCAGTTCGATCTGTGTCTTGTCGAATTGTGGGTTGCGGTTAGGGTTCAGAAGGCATTCCGCAGTGGTCAGTAATGTCCCCATGCCGTCGCTTTCAATACTTCCCCCTTCGAGTTCGAAATCCAGGCGGTCTACATAGTTGCCTTTCACGATTCCCGCATCGTGGAGTCGCTTGTTGATGGCATTGTCCAAAGCCGCCTCGAATTTGCCTCCCCAGCCATTGAACCGGTAGTCCATCAGTTCGATGCCGTCAGTATCGATAACAGTCAGAAAAGCGTGGTCGCGTGCCCAGGTGTCGTTGGTGGGACAAGCAAAGTAGGTAATATTGCTTTTCGCTTTTTGGGGTAAACGTTCATCTATCAGCGCTTTGACTGGATCGACATTAGGGCAGACGATGAGCAGTTTCTCGCGCAAGGCGATTTCATAAGCCAGGCGGACATAGCATTCCGTGACTTCCTTGAGCATGTAGGCCCAGTCGGTCTGCTCATGAGGCCAGGTGAGTTGTATGCCACTCTGGGGGAACCATTCGGGGGCCAACATTCTACGGTTGCGTTCAATAGCTGTTTCCATTTTCTTTCCTTCTATAAATAATGACAAATTAGAGTATGCCTCCGGTGTCTTGGGAGGCTGACTGAAAAGTCCCATATTTTTATTGTTTCTTGATTTTTACTTCTTGATGTGGAGCAGGGGTCAGGGCTTCTCAAGATAAGGTAATGTCTTCAGATAGCTGACCAGTGCATCTGTGGTCTTCTGTAGTTCCAGGCCTTTGATTTCCTGTTCTTCAGGGAACAGGTGGGTGGGGTAGCCATCTCCGCCATGCGTCATGAAGTCATCGGCAGCGAGATAGCAGCTGTCCTTGGCTTTGATTTTCTGATGCCCTTCTTTGCCATTGACGTAGGCCAGGGATTTTACCTTCCCTTTCCGGTTCAGGGTAAAAGAAAGGTTTCCCATTTGCAGGTGTCCGAATTTCTGGTTGTGGAGTCCGAAGTCAACCAGTTCTGTCAACTGTTTCCCCGTAATTTTATAGAGACGGATGGGATTGGAAAAGGGAAGTACTTCCCCGACATCCAGTACGGAGATCGGTCCCTTGACGAATCCGGTACGGATACCACCGATATGGGAGACTCCGACGACCTTGTCCTGCTGGGATAAATGAGCGGACTTCCGGGCTGATTCAGCATAGGCGGTACAGACAATCTTTCCGATGTAGGCCTGACGGTGTTTCCGGTCGCGGTCGTGAGGAATGTCATTCTTGGCATAAGTCAGTTGTTTTCCTATAGGTACGCCTCCCGGAGTCAGGGTCGTGGCAAGCTGTTCATCGATTTGGGTCTGCAGGCGTAGAACTTTGGCGTTCCTCCTGTTTTTAGGAGTGACCAAATGTGTGGAAGGTTGTACATCGACCACCTTTCTGGAGACCGTGTCGATGCTGAACTTCAGACAGCAGATATACATGCCATGACTCTTCCCCTGTACGATAGGGTAGTGCGCATCGTTGATGTGTCCGCAAACCAACTGATGGCTGTGGCCCGAGATAATGGCATGGTAGCTCGGATCATTGATTTGATAGAGGTTGGGCATATCTCTGTCCTCCCAGATGGGATGTCCTTGCTCATCGTTCTGGGTTCCGATATGGGTCAGCAGAATGCGGATGTCCGCGTCGGCGACCGGACGGAAGGCTTCTGTCTGTTTCAGAGAGTCGAGTACGCCGGGATAGTCGCCATCAAACGAGAGTCCTTTCAGATTTCGTTGGCTGGCCTGGAAGGGAGTGTTGGACGTTAGAAGTCCGACGAATCCGATCTTTATCGCCTTTCCATGGGGAAGGACCACGGAGTCAACGGCGCAGGGGCTGACATAGCTTGGAAGCTTTCCATCGGCTTCACGGACATTGGCGCAGACATAGGTGAACTTCCAGTTCTCAGGATATCGTTCCGCGTCCGACCATTTCTTTGCCATAGCTGCCTGTCCGTCGTCCCATTCATGATTGCCTATGGCAGAGATTTCAATGCCCATATCTTTGAAAAACTGGGGCATCAAGGTATGTGGCAAGGTGGCTTTGTAGAAGAAACTTCCACCGAAATTATCTCCGGCAGTGACCGTAAGGTGATAGGGGTAGACGGATTTCAGAGAGTCCAGCGTCTGGACTAGCGCAGGAGCGCCAGGCAGTCCCTTGGCGGGATTGGCGACCAGGGCTCCATGGAAATCGTTGATCGAGAAAACGGCGACATCGATGCAGTTTTCTTGGCGGTCATGAGCTGCTAAGGCCCAGGCGGTATTCGACAGAAGCAATGCTGTCGCGGTCAGAATATTTTTTAGTATTGTCATGGTGTAGTGTTCTTGTTTCGGATAAAAATGGTCAACGGTTAGGTGAAGGGGTGCCCTTGGAGGGGGACTTCCTGAAGGTGACCATTTTGTTGAAGAGATAATTCAGTACGGTGTATACCCCCATACCTAGAAGATAGGTGAGACTTTCGTTGATACCCTGGCTGAGCAAGAGTCGGAAAACGATCCATTGCACGAACCAACATAAACCCGCGCCGATTAAAAACCAGCAGGCCTGTTTCCATCCGTTTCCGTCCTTAGACTGGAATACCCATTGACGGTTCCAGCAAAAACTGTTGATCATGCCGGCAATGTATCCTAAGGCGTTGGAGAGGTCCTCGCCGAGACCGAAAGCCCGAAGTAAGGTGAAGGTCATAAAGGTGATGACGGTGTTACCGACTCCAACGCTTGCATATTTGATGAATCTGATGGTTTCTGACTTTTTATTCACGGGGGTATTGGTTTAATGACCAGCAGGTTCTGGTATAAAATTGATTTTCCATGCAAAATTAGCTTTTTTTTCTCAGATTCAGCGGACTATGGAGGGAGTTTGTTGTCGGGATGGTGGGGGAATGTCAAAAGTGGAGGAAACCGGACTTTCTGAAACCGATAGGACGCTGTGTAGAAATCTCCCGTGGAAAAAGAAATTTGTCCGGAATGGACTTTCATCGCCTGCCTCCTTTCTTATGCTGCTCTGTACAGTACCGCACCATGTCCTGTCTTGTAGGGCGAATATTGGTTCTCCATTTCCTTTTTTACCGTACCGGTTGGAGGGAGGGGAAGGCGGATCGGGCGGTAGCCAGAGGGGGGCTGTAGGGCGGGCATGAGGTAAAGACGGGGCGGGGGACGGCGCCTGGCTCAGAAATGAATGCAGAAAAAACGAAATCCCCAATTAGAGTTAATATTTACTTGTTCTTAAGGTTGTTTTTCGGGATTTCTTCCTAACTTTGCTACGTAATAATAAATAAACAAATAGTAGTTGTCCTATGCAGAAAAGTGATAGCGTAGTAATCATACCTACCTACAACGAAAAAGAGAATATCGAGAACATCATTCGTGCCGTGTTCGCTTTGGAACATGGTTTCCATATATTGATCATTGACGACGGTTCGCCAGATGGTACAGCTGATATCGTAAAACGATTGATGGCCAAAGAGTTTGAAGGCCGTTTGCATCTGGTGGAGCGCAAGGGCAAGTTGGGCTTAGGCACGGCTTATATCGCAGGCTTTAAGTGGGCGCTCGAAAGAGATTATGAATATATCTTTGAGATGGATGCCGACTTTAGCCATGATCCGAAGGATGTGCCACGTCTGTATGCCGCTTGTGCCGAAGATGGTGCTGATGTGGCTATCGGCTCCCGTTATGTCTCCGGTGTGAATGTGGTGAACTGGCCTATGGGACGTGTCCTCATGAGCTATTACGCATCCAAGTACGTACGTTTCGTTACCGGTATTCCAGTATGTGATACTACAGCCGGTTTCAAGTGCTATCGCCGTCGCGTACTGGAAACCATCGATCTGGATGCCATTCGCTTCAAGGGCTATGCCTTCCAGATCGAGATGAAATTTACAGCCTATAAATTGGGCTTCAAGGTGGCTGAGGTACCTGTCATTTTCGTCAATCGCCAATTGGGTACCAGCAAAATGAGTGGTGGTATCTTCAGCGAGGCGCTCTTCGGCGTGATGCGTTTGCGTTGGGCGGCAATGACCGGAAAGATCAAGCCCCGTAAGCAAGTGAAGGCTTAGTTGGAAACGCTTCTCGTTGATTGCTCACTAGGATAGATTGGACAAGTTTTAAATAGCAGAATTATGCATATACGTACATTGATAAAAAATGCGACGATAGTAAATGAGGGGCACCGCTTTGTTGGTTCGCTCCTCATTGAAAATCATCATATAGAAGAGATTATTGAAGGTGCTGACGTCATGCCAGAAATTCCTGCGGACAAGGTGGTGGATGCCGAAGGCTGTTTCCTTTTGCCGGGTGTCATCGATGATCATGTGCATTTCCGTGATCCGGGTCTGACACACAAGGCGGATATGCATTCAGAGACCAGAGCTGCTGCTGCGGGAGGGGTGACCACTGTTTTCGATATGCCTAATACCCAGCCTCAGACCACTACGGTGGAAGCTTACAAGGCAAAACTAGATTTGGCGGAAGAAAAATGCCTGGTCAATTACGGTCTGTTCTTTGGAGCGACCAATGATAACCTGGATGAATTGCAGCGTTTGAGCCGTCGAAAGGTCTGTGGTGTGAAACTCTTTATGGGGTCTTCCACCGGAAACATGCTGGTAGACGACAAGGATACCTTGGCTGAGATTTTCGAAACCATCAAGATGCCGATTATGGTGCATTGCGAGGATACCGAGACCATCAGCCGCAACATGAAGGAATACAAGGAGAAGTACGGTCCGGACCCTGATGTGAAATATCATCCGGAAATTCGTTCGGAGGAGGCTTGCTACCGTTCCACGGCTTTGGCGGTCAGTCTGGCGCGGAAGACCGGAGCACAGCTCCATGTGGCCCATTTGACCACCGCCAAGGAACTGGAACTTTTCTCTGATGAATACCCTAATATCACCGCTGAGGCTTGTGTGGCCCATCTGTGGTTTACTGATAAGGATTACGCCCGTCTCGGTACTAGAATCAAATGCAATCCCGCTGTGAAGACCGAGGAGGACCGTGCTGCATTGAGAGCGGCATTGACCAATGGAAAGATCAAGATTGTAGCCACCGACCACGCTCCTCATCTCTTGAGAGAAAAACGCGGGGGGGCGGCAAAGGCGGTTTCAGGAATGCCGATGGTGCAGTTCTCATTGGTAGCGATGCTGGATCTGGTCGATGAAGGTGTCTTGAAAATTGAGGATGTCGTGAACCTGATGTGCCACAATCCGGCACGCGTGTTCCGTATCGAGAATAGAGGCTTCATCCGTGAAGGTTATAAGGCCGACCTGGTTCTGGTACGTCCTAAGACCTTATGGACTTTGACCCCTAACCGCATTGAGAGCAAGTGCAACTGGAGTCCGCTTGAGGGACATACATTCCATTGGAAGGTGGAACAGACTTACTGTAATGGTTTCTTGATTTATAACCAGGGAAATATTACAGACGATAATCATCGTGGTCAAGCCGTTACTTTCTGCCGATGATTCATCGATTAGAATATTCACTCCACGATTTATTGCCTTACATCAATTGGCTGTACTTTTTCCATGCTTGGGGAATGCCTCCGCGCTTTTCCAGTATTGCGGAAGTGCACGATTGTCCTTCGTGCAGAAGTACGTGGGTGAATCGTTATGAGGAGACCGATAGAAGTCAGGCTGTAGAAGCTGAGCGTCTCTATCGTGATGCGGTGAAGATGCTTAGAAGTCTGGATGGTAGTTATACCGTGAAAGTGATCTTTGGACTTTTTCCGGCATGGAGCGAAGGGGATGATATCGTGGTCTGGACTTCAGATTTGAAGGATTTGTCTGGAACCATGACATATACCGCTTCCTCCACGGAGAATGTGGTCCGGCTACCTTTTCTGAGGCAGCAGAGAACCAAGGGCTCAGCTCCTCCTTTCCTCTGTCTATCAGATTTTATAGCTCCCTATGATTTCTATTATGCGACTGCCGGAGGAGAGACTCCAAGTGATTCTTACCCATCGGTGCGGGGAACCGTACTCGGTGCTTTTGCGGCCGCTGTGGATCAGCAGATGGAAAGTCTTTTCGGAGACGATGACTATCGTCGGATGCTCATACAGACCTTGTGTGACCGTCTGGCTGAGGCTGCTACGGAGAAAATGCACGAGGAGGTACGTCGGAGTTTTTGGGGATATGCACCTAAGGAGGATTTCTCTCCCAAGGAGTTGTTCGCAGAACGCTATGAAGGTAGACGTCCGGCCGTAGGTTATCCTTCGATTCCTGACCAGAGTATCAATTTCCTGATTGACCGTCTGGTCGGTATGGACCGCATAGGCATCCGGTTGACCTCCAATGGTATGATGCAGCCGCATGCGGCGGTGTCAGGATTTATGTTCGACCATCCTGCCGCCCGTCATTTCGCTGTCGGGGCAATAGGGGAGGACCAGTTGAATGATTATGCCTGCCGCAGAAAAATGCCGGTCGTGGAATGCCGGAAATTCTTATCAAGGAATCTACGTAAGGACTAGTCGTAAAGTTGCCGATGTTTATTTAATGTTGATATAATAAGTAAAGGTTGGACTGATGATACTACGTATATTATTCTTTTTGGCAATATTATTGTCATTGCCATTATGGGGAATCGACCGTATGTGTTTACGGCATTTTCTCAGTAAGCCCCTCCGTTGGGCTTTGGTGGTGCCCCACGCCCTTCTTTTCCTGGCATTGGTTGTTTTGGCGATCAACGAGAGCTATACAACGGAAGCCATGTACTGGAAGGGAGTCGTTTTGACCTGGACACTTTGTCTGACAATACCGGAATCGGTAGTCGCTTTATTGATGACGTTGGGCAATTTTTTCAAAAGAGGCTCTATGCCCCGGAGATGCGTTCATCTCTGCTCCTGGATTGCCGGGCTGGTTGTGCTGGCCGCGCTGATCTACGGATTTACTGAAGGTTGCAGAAAAGTGGTTGTAAAAGACTATGTCTACACCTCGGGAAAACTGCCTTCTGTCTTTGACGACTATCGTATCGTGCAGCTCAGTGATTTGCATCTGGGGACCTTCAATGGGAATACCAAGATTGTAGAACGTGTGATCGATTCTGTGAATGCCTGTCATCCAGACTTGGTGGTGATGACCGGAGACCTGGTGAATACGACCGCTATGGAATTGGCGGACTTTATGCCTGTCTTTTCACGAATCCGTTCACGAGACGGTGTGATTTCAGTCATGGGTAATCATGATTATGCCCATTATTACGGTTGGGAGGACCCGGCAGACAGCTTGAAAGATGTGCTTTTACTGGAACGTCAGCAGAGAGAGATGGGCTGGAAACTTCTTTTAAATGAAAATATCTTACTACGCAGAGGAAGTGACAGTATCGCGATTGTCGGTGTGGAGAACGATGGACGTCCACCATTCCCTGCACTGGGTGATTTAGATAAGGCACAATGCGGATTGCAAGATTCTTGTTTTAAGGTTCTGCTTTCTCATGATCCAACCCACTGGCGGAGAAATGTATTGCCGGAGACCGACATAGACTTGACCCTTTCCGGACATACTCATGGAATGCAATTCCAGTTGGGAAGTTTCTCGCCCGCAGCGTGGTTCTATCCTGAATGGGGCGGTGAGTACCGGTTGGAGGATGGACGGGCCTTGTATGTCAGTTTGGGCGCTGGTGAGGCGTTATTACCTTTCCGCTTTGGAGCCTGGCCAGAAGTTAATTTGATTATATTGAAAAAGAATAACGATTAAAACTATGATTACTTTGCTTTATAAAATTTATCAGTTTTGTATAGTATTGCCTTTGGGCTTGCTTTTGACTGTTTTGACAGCTTTGGTGACAAGTTTAGGATCTTGGTTGGGAAGTGCGCATTTCTGGGGATACTATCCCGGAAAAATCTGGTCATGGTTGATTTGTCGATTGCTCCTGCTGCCGATTCATGTGGAAGGACGGGAATATCTGGATAACAAGCAGAGCTATGTCTTTGTTGCCAACCATCAGGGTCCGATGGATATTTTCCTGATTTATGGTTTCCTGGGACGTAATTTTAAATGGATGATGAAGAAGGCCTTGCGTAAGACCCCGTTCGTGGGTTATGCCTGCGAGAAGGCACGTCATATTTTCGTAGATAAGTCGGGACCGAAGAAAATCCAGGAGACCTACGACAAGGCACGTCATACTTTGCAGGGCGGTACCTCCTTGGTCGTGTTCCCTGAGGGATCTCGTACGTTCACGGGACATATGGGCATCTTCCGTAAGGGAGCTTTCCAACTCGCAGATGAACTGCAGTTGCCGGTAGTTCCAATCACGATAGACGGCTCCTTTGATGTGCTGACCCGTATGGCCGGTTTCAATTTTGTGAATTGGCATCCGATGCGTCTGATTATTCATCAGCCGATTTTCCCGAAAGGAAAGGGTACTGAGTTCGTCAAAGAGACGCTGGACGAGTCTTATAAAATTATCATGGCGGATTTGCCTGAGAAATATCAGGGATATGTAAAGAATGAAGATCAGTAATTGAACATCTCAGAGATTAGAAAAAAGGGTATGGCACGCAAGATTTCCTCTTTTCTAATCCTTTTTTATTTAATGAATCAGAATGGTTGTGGAAAATATCAGAATTCAAGAAATCGCTTGTGCGAAGTCGGAATATGTGGCAGCTGTCCAAGTCTTGCTGAAGCAGTTGACCTCCTCTCCGGTATCTTTTGAAATTGGAGATTTGGAAAAGCTGGTGAAGTCGGACGCTTCCCGTTTGTTTTTTATCTTTTGTGAAGATGAGGTGGCGGGTATGCTGACACTTGGCACCTATCTGACCCCGACCGGGCCGAAAACGTGGGTCGAGGATGTTGTGGTTGACCAGCGTTTCAGAGGACGTTCCCTCGGGAGAAAACTCATGGAATTCGCAATTGGAGAAGCTGCAGAGACAGCGGGTAATCAGCTGATGCTGACTTCTAAACCCATACGTGTGGCGGCCAATGCACTTTATCGTTCTGTAGGCTTCCAATCCAAACAGACCAATGTCTATCGAATGGTCTTTGATGAAAAATAGATGATCGGCACCTGCTTCACCGATTTCTTCCCAAACCGTGAACATCAACTTTGACGAGGAATAAAATCTAAATTGAAAGGCTCGATTTTAGGCTAACCAAATCCAGTCAACTCCCGAAAAAAGTTTAACTTTGCAGAAAACAATAAAAAGGATGGAGAATTATATAGTATCAGCGCGCAAGTACCGCCCAGCTACCTTTGACAGTGTGGTTGGACAAGGTGCGTTGACCACTACCCTGAAAAATGCAATCGCAGCCGGAAAGTTGGCGCATGCCTATCTGTTTTGCGGTCCGCGAGGGGTAGGTAAGACTACATGCGCCCGAATTTTCGCAAAGACCATCAACTGCCTGAGTCCTAACGAAAAGGGAGAGGCTTGCGACCATTGTGAGAGTTGTGTGGCTTTCAATGAGCAGCGGAGCTACAACATCCATGAGCTGGATGCGGCTTCCAACAACTCTGTGGAAGATATACGTGCCTTGATAGAACAGGTGAGAATTCCGCCACAGGTGGGAAAGTACAAAGTGTTCATCATCGATGAGGTACATATGCTTTCTACCGCAGCTTTCAATGCTTTTCTGAAAACTCTGGAAGAACCACCTGCACATGCCATCTTCGTGCTGGCAACAACGGAGAAACACAAAATCTTACCGACGATTCTCAGCCGATGTCAGATTTACGACTTCAACCGTATGGAGGTCGGGGATATTGTTGGACATCTGAAACGGGTTGCTGCCAATGAAGGTTATACCTGTGAAGAGGAGGCGCTCAACGTCATTGCCCGGAAGGCTGATGGCGGTATGAGAGATGCTTTGTCCATCTTCGACCAGGTGGCGAGTTTCGCAGGAGGAAACATTACTTATCAGAAAGTGATTGAGGATTTGAATGTGCTCGATTACGATTACTACTTCCGGTTGACGGACCAGATTCTGAAGAAGGATGTTCCCCATGTGATGCTGACGTTTAATGAAATTCTATCGAAGGGATTTGAGGCAAACCATTTTATAGGAGGTCTGGCCTCTCATTTCCGTGATTTGCTGGTGAGCCGTGATGCGGCGACCTTGCCGTTATTGGAGGTGGCGGAATCGGTACGGCAGAAATACAGTGAACAGGCCCAGCGTTGCAAGGTTCCTTTCCTTTATAGAGCTTTGAAACTCTGCAATGACTGCGACATCAATTACCGTACCAGCCGAAACAAACGTCTGTTAGTGGAGATCACGCTGATAGAGGTGGCCCAGGCGGTCGATGATGATGGCAGTGGTGGGCGTAGCCCTATTAAGAAGTTAAAACCCCTATTTAGTGCTGAGGCTCCCGCAGTGGCGTCAGCAGCACAGACTCCTGTAGCAGCAACTCCAAAGGTAGCGGCGCAGGCGTCAACAGCAGCTCGCACTCAGACAGCAGCACCTACGGCACAGGCGACGGCTTCCTCACCCGCTCCGTATACCTACGCCAAGAAGCCGATGAGTCTTTCCATCCATGCAAAAACTGTGCAGCAGCCTTCACCGACGGTGGTGGCAAAGCCCGTGGAGAATAAACCGGCTTTATCGATAGGAGAGTGTGACTTTGAAGAGAAGGACCTGAATTACCAATGGTATCGTTACGCCATGGCGCTTCCACAGGAAGAGACTGCGATAGCCGGACGTATGAAAAATATGCGTCCTATCCTCAATCCCGGTTACCGGATTGAGGTTCCGGTGGAGAACAAATTGGTGATGGACGACATGAACCGTCGTCGGGAGAGCATTTTGAAATTCCTGCAGTTGGAGTTGCGTAACCGAAAAATCACGTTGGAGTTCCGTCTTCTTGAAATGAAAGAGGAACAACAGCGTGCCTATAGTCCAAGAGAGCGTTATGCGGCCATGCTCAAGAAAAGTAAATGTCTATGTGAGTTGCGCGAATCTTTAGGCTTGGAATTAGCTTAGCATATTAATCAATTTAAGAACAATAAAAATTATGGAACAAATGTCCCACAAGTATGTAAGTGTTGCATACGACCTTTATTCAGACAACGCAAAAGGTGTACATGAACTCATGGAGAAGGCTCCTGCAGAGCATCCTTTCCAGTTCATCTCTGGCTTAGGTATGACTCTCGAGCTTTTCGAAGAGAAAATCCTGGCTTGCGCACAAGGTGAAAGTTTTGATTTCACACTCAGTGTGGATGAGGCTTATGGCCCTTATGTACAGGAACATGTACTCGATCTGGACAAGGAAATGTTTATGATCGATGGTAAGTTTGATACTTCTGTCATCTATGCAGGTAACGTGATTCCTTTGGTGAATGCTGATGGTAACCGTTTCCAGGGTCTTATCCTTGAAGTGAAGGAAGATAAGGTCGTTGTTGACCTGAACCACCCGATGGCTGGCCGTGCATTGCATTTCAAGGGTCAGGTGATTGTTTCTCGTGAGGCAACCACTGAAGAAATCCAGGATGTCATCAAGATGATGAGTGGCGAAGGCGGTTGTGGCTGCGGCTGTGACAGCTGTGGTGATGATTGCGGTTGCGGTGGTCACGAAGATGGTGGCTGCGGTTGTGGTCATTGTCACTAATCTGCTAGAGTCTGGTGTAGCCGGTTATAGGCTGGCTACTGATTGAGAATAAGACAAAACTGAATGGATTTGCAATAGTTTTCAGCGGTGAAGGCTTGCAAATCCATTTTGTTTTTTATAAAAAAGAGAAAGATGAATACATTTGGCAATATTTTTAGACTGACGACCTTTGGCGAGAGTCATGGACCGGGTATCGGAGGAGTCATCGATGGTTTTCCTGCAGGGATTGAAATCGATATGGAGTTCTTGCAGCAAGAGCTGAATCGGCGGCGTCCTGGACAGAGCCTGCTGACAACCGCCCGTAAGGAGGCGGACCAGGTGGAAATCCTTTCAGGGGTTTTCGAGGGACGTTCCACCGGTTGTCCAATAGGATTCCTGGTGAGAAATGAAAACCAGCATTCTGGGGATTACGATAATCTTCGTGAACTTTTCCGGCCCAGTCATGCGGATTTTACTTATTATAGTAAGTATGGTATCCGTGATCATCGGGGAGGAGGGCGAACATCTGCCCGCGAAACCATTTCTCGTTGTGTGGGCGGTGCTTTTGCTAAAATGGCTTTGAAAAACTTAGGAATTAAGGTGACCGCCTATACCTCACAGGTAGGCCATGTGGCTTTGGAGAAACCTTATTATGATTATGATTTTTCCAATATCGAGCAGAACCCGGTGCGTTGTCCTGATCCTCAAAAAGCCGAGGAGATGGCGGAGCTGATCAAGGAGGTGAAAGCTGAGGGGGATACCATCGGCGGCATCATTACAGGTGTGATTGAAGGTTGTCCGGTGGGACTCGGGGAGCCTGTTTTTGGTAAGTTGCATGCAGCTTTAGGATCCGCTATGCTCAGTATCAATGCCGTCAAGGGGTTTGAATATGGAGAAGGATTTGGTGGCGTCACAGCCAGAGGAAGTGAACAGAATGATATATTTATTCCGGGACCAGAAGGAAGCATTACGACAAGATCCAATCATAGTGGAGGTATCCAAGGCGGTATTTCCAATGGTCAGGATATCTATTTCCGTGTAGCTTTCAAACCCGTCGCCACTTTGTTGCGGGAGCAAGAAACGGTAGATCTCGAGGGGAAGCCAACTGTAGTGAAGGCAAGAGGGCGTCATGATGCTTGTGTGCTCCCCCGTGCAGTTCCCATTGTGGAAGCGATGGCTTCCATGGTCATTTTAGACTTTTATTTGCTTAATCAGCGGTCCAAATGTTAAATCTTTGATTAAAATAAAAAAAATATAGTTTTTATTTGTTTTGTATGAATTGAATTTCTATATTTGCCATATCAAGTTGTCGTGATGATAACGTTAAATAGTTTAGTTAAGTCTAGTTTAGTT
>SAMEA104404097__coassemble_259_pt1 | contig 54160 bp, 40 predicted proteins | sample SAMEA104404097__metabat2_low_PE_059 | metagenome-assembled genome bin SAMEA104404097 (sample SAMEA104404097) | Balaenoptera acutorostrata | reverse complement strand
CTAACCGATAGACGAAGGGACCGCCTGTTCTTTGCGTGAGCAAAGTTATTTCTTTTTCAGGTTTTTGTTCTAAAAATCAATTTTTGAACAAAAAAAATCGGAATAATTTGAATTCCGAATTTTCCAACTTATGAATTAAGCCAACTTATTAACGTGAAGCATGATACTAGACTTAATGTTAGCAGCCTTATTCTTGTGGATAATGTTGTTTTTAGCAAGCTTGTCGAGCATCTTCTGAACCTTCGGCAGAAGTTCTACTGCAGCAGCCTTGTCAGTTGTAGCGCGGAGCTTACGAACTGCATTACGCATAGTCTTAGCGTAATATCTGTTGTGAAGTCTGCGAGTCGCTGTCTGACGAATTCTCTTTACAGATGATTTGTGGTTTGCCATTTTTTATTTTTATTTTTTATTTGTAGTCCCTAGCGGAATCGAACCGCTCTTTAGAGAATGAAAATCTCTCGTCCTAACCGATAGACGAAGGGACCAAGCCTTTGCAACTTTCAGCGCTTCTCAGTGCTGTTTTGCGAGTGCAAAGGTACGACAATTCTGCAAACCACCAAAACATTCTGAGATTTTTTTTCAAAAAAATGCATTTTCTTTGTCTGGACTTCCTCTGCCATCTATTTTTCTTGTATTTTAGCTCGTGATTTTTAGAGGAAATGTTCGTTCCTCACTCATTGTAGATTCCTTTCAGCAAAACCTTCATCCTATGTACACCCAATCCCGATGTGTCATCCTTCACTCTCTTAAATACAACGATGATTCTCTCATCGTCTATGCTTTGTCCGAAACCGAGGGCTGCGTCAGTTTCCTGGTGAAAATTTCTCATGCCCGTCGCGCTGCTGTGCGTTATACTTTGTTCCAGCCTCTGGCATTGTTGGAAATTGAATGGACACAACGTAAACCGGACGATTTATGTAAACCTACCGCTGCTCAGGTCTGTGTTCCTTTTGTATCTATTCCTTTCGATCCCTATAAATCTGCCATTGCGATGTTTCTGGCTGAATTCCTGCGTTACGCTCTGCGAGCAGAGCCAGCTTCCCCCAATCTGTTTGAATATATTTTCAGATCGGTTGAATGGTTGGATACTTGTACTAAAGGCGCTGCTAATTTCCATCTGGTCTTTTTGCTTCGTCTCACTCGCTTCCTGGGATTTTTCCCGGATGTCCGTGAGGCTAGTCCTGGTTGTTACTATGATTTGTTGAATTGTATCTTCACACCGGTACGCCCTTCGCATCCGAATTTTCTTACCCCGATAGATGCCGACCGTTTGCCGGTGTTGATGCGGATGCGTTATGACAATATGAGATTTTTCAAATTCTCAGGAGCGGAACGAAATCGTTTCCTTTCTGTTCTCAATGACTATTATCAGTTGCATGTGCCCAATTTCCCGGAATTGAAATCTCTTTCTGTTTTGCGGGAACTCTTCAAATAGGTCTGTGGATGCCTACCTCTAGAGTGGGACTGTCCGTGGCTTCCTTGCAAAATTAGTGGACTTGTCTGGTTTCTCAGTGTCCTCTCCTCCAATCCTAAAAGAAACGCACGCGTGTAAAGGATTTCCTTTGCGCGCGTGCGTATTGTTATTGGTTTAGGAAGTGCTTTATTCCAAATAGGTGTAACCGTACAGTCCAGCACGATAGTTGGAAATAAATTCCTTACCTTCTTCAACGGTGATCTTGTTGTCTTTGACAGCCTGGCTCACCCATTGTTCCAGACGACGTACGAGTTTCTTGGCATCATACTGCACATAGTCGAGTACATCTGCCACGGTTTCTCCATCAATGGTCTTGTCAATGGTATAACCGTCGGAATTGACTGAGATATGTACGGCGTTCGTATCTCCGAAGAGGTTGTGCATGTTGCCCAGGATTTCCTGATAAGCTCCTACGAGGAATACACCGATGTAATAGTGTTCTCCTTCCTGAATAGGATGGAGGGGAAGGTAGGAGGTCTGTTGATTATAGTTGACGTAAGCCGTAATCTTACCATCGGAGTCGCAGGTGATATCCTGTAAGGTTGCTGAACGCGTAGGCTTTTCTTCGAGACGTTGCAACGGCATAATCGGGAAGAGCTGGTCGATACCCCAGGAGTCCGGCATAGACTGGAACAGAGAGAAATTGCAGAAGTATTTGTCTGCCATTATCTTATCGAGCTTTCGTAACTCATCTGGCACATGCTTCTGATGGTGTACCAAATCAGAGACTTCGTGACAGATGCTCCAGTATAGGCTCTCAATCTGTGCACGGGTCTTCAGGTCAATGATACCGTGTCGGAACAAGTCGAGTGCCTCGTCTCGGATATCCTCGGCATCATGCCAGTCCTCCAACATGGAACGTGACGACAATTTGTCCCAGATCTCAGTCAGATCGTGCACCAGCTGGTGGTCGTGTTCGCTAGGATGGAAGTCTTCCGGCATGTGGGGCATGCTGACACTTTCAATCACATCGAGCACCAATACGGCATGGTGAGCGGTCAACGAACGTCCACCTTCCGTGATGAGGTTCGGGTGGGGGATATTATTCTTGTTGGCTGCGTCCACGAAGGTATACACCAAGTCGTTGATATATTCCTGAATGGAGTAGTTCACGGAACTTTCAGAGTTGCTGGAACGGGTACCGTCGTAGTCTACGCCCAGACCGCCACCACAGTCAACGAATTCAATGTTGAAGCCCAGAGCGTGGAGTTGTACATAGAACTGGGATGCCTCACGTAAAGCGATGGAGATACGGCGGATCTTGGTAATCTGTGAACCGATATGGAAGTGAATCAGCTTCAGGCAGTCGTGCATGCCCATTTCGTCGAGTAGACGGAGGGCATGAAGGAGTTCGGTGGAATTCAGACCGAACTTAGAGGCGTCGCCACCACTTTCCTGCCACTTTCCGGTACCCGAAGAAGCCAGTTTGATACGGATTCCGAGATTCGGGCGTACTCCTAACTTCTCAGCTGTGCGGGCGATAGTGAGCAGCTCTGGTAATTTTTCAATCACCAGAAAGACACGTTTGCCCATCTTCTGAGCCAGCAGAGCCAGCTCGATGAAGTTCTGGTCCTTATGGCCATTACAGATAATCAGGCTGTCGGAGTCCATATTGGTGGCCAGCACGGCATGCAGTTCTGGTTTGGAACCAGCCTCCAGTCCTAAATTGTATTTCTTTCCGTGGCTGATGATTTCTTCAACGACCGGGCGCATCTGGTTCACCTTGATCGGATAGATGATAAAGTGGTCAGCTTGAAAGTTATACTCTTTCTCTGCACGAGTGAAACAATCTGCGGTCTTCTCGATACGGTTGTCCAAAATATCGGGAAAACGCAAGAGAACCGGGGCAGCGATGTCGCGCGTAGCGAGTTCATCGACTACTTCTTTCAAATCCACTTGTACGCCATCCTTGCGCGGGCAGACGTACGCGTTTCCTTTCTCATTGATACCGAAGTAACTCACGCCCCAACCTTTGATGTTGTAGAGTTCTTCAGAATCTTCAATTCTCCATTTTCTCATGTTCGGTAGTCATAATCCCTCTCAGATTTCCTCCGACGTTCGATAGGTCTTTGGTATGGAGAGGGGGAAATAATGAATGTTTGTAATATTTAATTAGTTGGGCTTATATCTTTTGGTCGGGTGCTTTCAGCTCCGGCATTTTAGAGATAATCAGCTTTACGATATCATTGATTTTGTCAAAGTTGTCGAGTATGTTCACATCGACAATGTGCTGTGCCTTTTCGTAGAAGACGGAACGGACTTCCAGTTGCTCTACAATAAACGCCCGTAGTTCTTCGGGACTTTTCCCTTTGAGTAAAGGGCGCTCTCCACGGCTCATGGCCAGATGGCTGCACAAGGTGTCGGGAGTCGCTTTCAGATAAAAAGTCTCAGTTACGGAATTCATGTAGTCCATGTTATCAAAGAAGCAGGGGGTACCACCTCCACACGAAAGAACGATATTTTCAAATTCGGCTACTTCATGCAGCATCTTTCTTTCCAGGTCGCGGAATCGTTCCTCTCCCTCCTCTTCGAAAATCTTAGGAATCTTTTTATGAAACCGCTCTTCGATATACCAGTCCAGGTCGTAAAACGTCCGTCCGAGTTCTTTGGCCAAAGCCTTGCCCACTGTCGTTTTGCCAGCACACATGTAGCCTATCAGAACAATGCAGTGGTTAGACTTCATTTTTCTGCCTTTGTTATCGGTTGCGGGATAAGATAGTGGGTTGCTCATTTCAGAAAGTTGTTGGTCGGTTTATTTTGCAGTTTTCTTGGCTCTGGGTGCACGGCGGGCTGCTTTTGGAGTATTTTCAGTGGTTTCTATGATCTTTTTGCATTCCTCCAGTGTCAGTTCGGCAGCTTTGTCTGCTTGTCCCTTCGGGATCTTGTAATTGGTGCCCTTGTAGGCGATGTAGGGACCGAAGCGTCCGCTGCGTACCTCCATCTCGGGTTCCTCTTCAAAGGTCTTCAGATGGCTTTTTTCTTCAGCCTCGCGTTTGGCTTTGATCAGTTCTATGGCCTGTTCCAGGGTAATCTCCATTGGATTCTCTGTTTTCGGAATAGAGACATATTTCTTGTTGTGTTGTACATAAGGACCGAAGCGTCCGGTATTGACTACCACCGGAAGGTCTTCGAATTCCCCAACGGTACGTGGCAGTTTGAAAAGTTCCAGAGCTTCTTCCAAGGTAATCGTTGCAATGCTCTGGTTTTTACCCATAGAAGCGAAGCGTGGCTTTTCTTCCTCTCCTGCAGAACCGATTTGTACCATCGGACCGAAACGTCCAATCTTGACGGATACTGGTTTCCCGCTAACTGGATCGATGCCCAGTTCACGTTCGCCGACCTTATGTTCGGACTTTTCTGCTAAGGTACGTTCCACCTGAGGATCAAAATCCTTGTAGAAGTTGCGGATCAGGTCGGTCCAGTTCTTCTGTCCTTCAGCCACCGCATCGAAATCCTTTTCAACGTTGGCGGTGAAGTTGTAGTCCATGATTTCCGGGAAATTGGCCAGAAGGAAATCATTGACCACGGTACCGATATCGGTCGGGACCAGTTTGTTCTTCTCGGAACCGGTGGTTTCCGTCTTGGTCTCGTTCTCGATTTTTCCTTCTTTCAAGGTCAGAAGTCGGTATTCGCGTTGTACTCCCTCTTTGTCGCCTTTCACCACGTATTCACGTTGCTGAATGGTTGAAATGGTCGGAGCATAGGTGGAAGGACGGCCAATGCCGAGTTCCTCGAGCTTATGCACCAAGGAAGCTTCGTTGTAACGTGAGGGCTGTTGGGTGAATCTCTGCTGAGCGGTAATTTCAAGACAACTGATGGACTGGCCTTCTTTCATTGGAGGCAGCAAGTTGCTCTCGTCTTCATTCTCGTTGTCATTGTCGTGACTTTCGCGGTATACTTTCAGGAAACCGTCGAATTTGATCACCTCACCGGTAGCTACAAAGAGTTCGTTTCGGTCGCTGATGCTAATATTGGCCGTTGTCTTTTCCAACTGCGCATCTGCCATCTGACAAGCGATGGTGCGCTTCCAGATGAGATTATATAATTTCTTCTCCTGTGCCGTACCAGTAATCTCCTCCAGACTCATATCGGTTGGACGGATGGCTTCGTGGGCCTCCTGTGCACCTTTGGAATTGGTGTGGTAATGACGGAGCTGGTGATAATGGTCCCCCATTCGGTCGGCAATCAGCGGACCGCAAGATTTCAGACAGAGTTCTGAAAGGTTCATAGAGTCGGTACGCATGTAGGTGATGAGACCGGCCTCGTAGAGACTCTGTGCGATACGCATGGTCAATGCCACAGGGAATCCTAGTTTTCGTGCAGCCTCCTGTTGTAAGGTGGAAGTCGTGAAAGGAGGTGCCGGAGTACGTTTGGTCGGACGGGTAACGATGCTTTCAATGTTGAATTGAGCATTCTTGCAGTCCTCCAAAAATTGTTGAGCTTCTTTCTCCGTCTTGAAACGGGTGTTGAGCTCAGCCTTGAGAACGGTCGTCTCAGGATGGTCGCTATCCAGCAAGAACTGGGCAACCACTTTATAAGAATCCTCACTCTTGAAGTTTTCCACTTCCCGTTCCCGTTCCACAATGAGACGTACGGCCACACTCTGTACACGTCCGGCAGAAAGACTTGGACGCACTTTCCTCCAAAGTACTGGAGAAAGTTTGAAACCCACCAGACGGTCGAGTACACGACGTGCCTGCTGCGCGTCTACAAGGTTCAGGTCAATAGTGCGAGGATGTTCGATAGCCGCCAGGATAGCTGGTTTCGTAATTTCGTGGAAAACGATACGACGTGAGTTCTTGGGGTCGAGGTGGAGTACTTCCGCCAAGTGCCAAGAAATAGCTTCCCCTTCGCGGTCCTCATCGGATGCGAGCCACACGGCTTCTGACTTCTTGGCCTGGGCACGGAGTTCACTGACTAATTTAGTTTTCTCTGCTGGTATTTCATATTCGGGTTTAAAGGTTTCTAAATCAACCCCGAAGTTTTTCTTTTTTAAATCTCGGATATGACCAAAACTAGACATCACTTTGAAGTTCTCTCCAAGGAATTTTTCGATGGTCTTGGCTTTGGCTGGTGATTCGACGATAACTAGGTTTTTCTGCGTCATTCTGACTTTTCTAATTTATATTTGTCCGCAAAAGTAGGAAAAAAAGTGCGTCTACACACATTATATATATGAAAAAAAGGTTTTTCAAGGTAAAACCCTCTTTTTTTATAGGGTTTTCAACCTTTGCCAGCTTCTCTAAAAAGAAAATCCCGCATGGGCATTGCCATACGGGATTCTAGTCTTTTTATTCTGGTTTTAGGCTTAAGCTACCTTTTCCAAACGCTTCAGAATTGAGAAAATGAAGATCGCTGAAACTAAGCAGAGACCGATGAGCAAGCCCCAAACTACAATGAGGCTATGGTCACCCCAAATCATTGCAGGGATAGCGGTAAGAAGGTTACCGATAGCGGTAGCTACGAACCAACCGCCCATCATCATACCCTTCATCTTAGGAGGAGCTACCTTAGAAACGAAGCTGATACCCATTGGGGAGAGGAAGAGTTCTGCGAATGTCAATACGAGGTAGGTACTAACCAGCCAGTTCGCAGAAACGCGAGTGACGTCGCTTCCAGCTTCGATGGCTGCTGCCTGTTCGTTTGGAGTTGCCAATCCGAAGCAACCTAATGTGATGACGATAAAGCCGATGGCTGCGATGAGCATACCGAGACCAATCTTCTTAGGGGCAGAAGGTTCTTTGCCACGCTTAGCCAAAGCACCGAAGAAGGCCAAAGAGACAGGAGTCAAGGCTACGACAAAGAATGGGTTGAACTGCTGGAAGATAGGAGCGTCAACTGAAGTAGAAGCTGGAACTGTATTATACTGGTAAGCGAGGATACCGAGGACTGCTGCCAAAACGAGGGCAGCGATACTCTTACCCTTGCCTGTCTTTGACTGGAACAAAGCAAATGCAGCGTAAACGCCGAAGACCACAGCAACGAGATTCCATACATTGAACATCATGCTCTGAGCACCTGTAGCAGAAGTCTGGACGTAGTCACGAGCGAAATAAGTCAAAGTCAAACCGTTCTGGTGGAAAGCCATCCAGAAGAAGATAACTACGGCGAAAACCAGACAGAGAGCAACGACGCGTTCTTTGGTCTGCGCAGGAGTCAGTTCCTCGTGGTGTTCCTCAGCCTTGGTGTCTGCTTTCTTGTTGTCAGCCTGTAATACCTGAGCAAAAGTAGGACGACCTAAGTAGTAGATGGCCATGGAAATAATCAAGGAGAGACAAGCTACAGCGAATGCGTAGTGGTAGGATTCTGCAGGAGTTGCACCCATGTTTTCCTGGGCCCATTTCATGATAGCTACGGCTGTAGAAGGTGCGAAGAGGGCACCGATATTGATCGCCATGTAGAAAATAGAGAAGGCGGAGTCACGTTTGCTACTGTATTTTGGGTCGTCATAGAGATTACCGACCATAACCTGCAAGTTACCCTTGAACAGACCGGTACCCAAAGATACCATGGCTAATGCACCGACCATGAGGGCATAGGCCAGACCGCCTTCACCTGCTGGGATGGAAAGTAAAACATAACCTAAGAACATGACTACGATACCTAATGTCACCATCTTGCTGTAACCGAATTTATCGGCAAGGATACCACCGATAAATGGCAAGAAGTAGACGAACATCAAGAATGTAGAGTAGATACTTCCTGCTGCGCCCGCAGAAAGTCCAAAGTTCTCCTGCAAGAAGAGAACGAACACGGCCAACATGGTGTAGTAGCCGAAACGCTCACCGGTGTTGGCAAGGGCTAAGGTGAAAAGACCTTTTGGTTGTCCTTCGAACATAAATGTAAATTTTAAGTGTTATTGATTAATTGATTAAATATTGATTTCTATATAGGTTGTGCTTATTCTTCAGAAGCAGTTTCTTCAATGATATCCGCGATTTCACCGCGACTTTCCCGGATTAAGTCCTGTGGGGCCAGTTTGATTTGCATACCGCGCACCCCAGCGCTGACGAAGACATAGTCATGGTCGAGCACCGTTTTGTGGAAATAGGTGGGGAAGTGTTTTTTCATGCCGATCGGGCAGCAGCCGCCCCGGATGTAACCGGTGGTGGGGAGCAGTTCCTTTAAAGGCAGCGGCTCCACTTTCTTGTTGCCGCTCACTTTCGCGGCTTTTTTCAGATTGACTTCCTGGTCGCCTGGTAATACGCAGACGATATGTTTGGTCTTGTCACCATAAAGTACAATGGTCTTGAATACCTGGCTGATGTCTTCGCCCAAGGATTCTGCCACATGTGTCGCTCCCAGGTCGTGCTCGTCGACTTCATAGGGAATCAATTCATATTTTACTTTCGCCTTGTCCATCAGACGGGCGACGTTGGTCTTTTGAATTTTCATTTCGTTGAATTGCTGTAAGAGGTCAAAATATACGGTTTAACCGCGTAATTCGTCCTTGAGGAACTTTATGGTATATCCCTTGCCTTGGGCAACGACTTCCTCCGGTGTACCGGCGGCAAGGAGTTCGCCACCGCCGCGACCACCTTCTGGTCCCATGTCGATAATATAGTCGGCGACTTTGATGACATCGAGGTTGTGCTCGATGACAATGACGGTATTTCCTTTTTCTACCAGCTGGTTGAGTACACCGAGCAGTACGCGGATATCCTCAAAATGTAGACCGGTGGTGGGTTCGTCGAGGATATAGACGGTCTGTCCGGTGTCTCGCTTGGAGAGTTCGGTGGCCAGTTTTACGCGTTGGCTTTCACCGCCGGATAGGGTGGTGGAGGCTTGTCCGAGTTTGATATATCCCAGACCGACATCCTGGATGACTTTAATCTTGTGCAGGATATTGGGTACGTTCTCAAAGAACTCTACCGCGCGGTTGATCGTCATGTCGAGGACATCAGCGATACTCTTTCCCTTGAAACGAACCTCCAAGGTCTCATGGTTGTAGCGTTTGCCGTGGCAGGTCTCACAGGGTACATAGACATCGGGTAGGAAATTCATCTCGATGGTCTTGTATCCGTTGCCCTTGCAGGTTTCGCAACGTCCACCTTTCACGTTGAAGGAGAAACGTCCCGGTTTGTAGCCCCTGATTTTTGCTTCGGGTAAGTTGACAAAAAGCGAACGGATGTCGGAGAACACGCCGGTATAAGTGGCCGGGTTGGAACGTGGAGTACGACCGAGCGGACTCTGGTCGACAGCTACGACTTTGTCGATATTCTCTATGCCTTCCAACCGTTCATATTCCAACGGTTCCCGTAAGGAACGGTAGAAATGTTTGGAGAGAATGGGTAATAGGGTATCATTGATGAGGGTGGACTTGCCACTGCCGGAGACTCCGGTAACACAGATAAAGGTACCGAGAGGAAATTCCACACTGACATTTTTCAGGTTGTTTCCTTTCGCTCCAATGAGCTTCAAGGTCTTTCCGTTTCCTTTCCGACGCTCCTTAGGTACCTCGATACACATTTTGCCGTTCAGATATTGTGAGGTCAGCGTATCACGTTGCAGCATTTCCTTGGGGGTGCCTTGGAAAACTACTTCACCGCCGAGTCGTCCGGCACGGGGACCCATGTCCACGATATAGTCGGAGGCCAGCATCATATCCTTGTCATGCTCTACGACGACCACCGTGTTGCCGGTATCGCGGAGCTGTTGCAGGGAATGGATGAGGCGGACATTGTCACGCTGGTGCAGACCGATACTGGGTTCGTCCAGAATATAAAGGACGTTGACCAGTTGTGAGCCGATCTGGGTTGCCAGACGGATGCGTTGGCTCTCACCACCCGAGAGGGTCATGGTGGAACGGTTGAGGGAAAGGTAGTCCAATCCCACATCCAGGAGGAATTTCAGACGGGTACGCAGTTCCTTCAGAATTTCTGTAGCGATGGCCTTCTGCTTGTTGTCTAGATGGTTTTCTACACCGTCCAGCCATTCGTAGAGCTGGGAAATGTCCATCGCTGAAAGTTCTGCGATGTTCTTTCCGTTGAATTTATAGCTAAGTGCCTCCTGGTTCAGCCGGGCGCCATGGCAAGCCGGACAGGTTGTGGTGCGGGAGAACTGTTCCGCCCATTTCTGTGCGGCAGCGGTCATCTCGCTGTCGGCCATTTGTTGGATATATTTCACCAGACCGCCATATTCCACGTAGTAATCATCGGTGGTATGGGCGATGGCTGCAGGAATGCGCAGCCGGTCGGCGGTTCCGTTGAAGATTTCGTCCATGGCTTCTTCTGGAATCTCTTCGACAGGCGTCTTGAGTGTGCAGTCATATTTTCCTAATACCGCTTCAATTTCCCAGAAAATCAGTGCATTCCGGTATTTTCCCAACGGAGCCAATGCCCCGTCGCGAATAGATAATTTTGTATTGGGAACGACTTTCTCGTAATCCATAACGTTGATATACCCCAGACCTTTACATTTGGGGCAAGCGCCGCTGACGGAGTTGAACGAAAAATTATGTGGAGCCGGTTCACGGTAGGACATACCTGTGGTTGGACACATGAGCTGCTTGGAGTAAAAACGGGCCGTTTCATCGGTCGCATCAAGAATCATCATCAGCCCGTTGCCTTGTTCCATGGTCTTGGCTACACTCTTGCGCAGGCGTTCACTGTCCTTCTCGCGGACCACCAGTTTGTCAATCACCACTTCGATGTCGTGATTTTTGTAGCGGTCGAGTTTCATGCCCTTGACGACTTCACGTACTTCGCCGTCCACTCGGACGGTGATGAAGCCTTTTTTACGGACGGTCTCAAAGAGTTCTTTGTAATGTCCTTTACGGTTTCTGACCAATGGAGCCAGAAGGAAAACCTTGTGCTCCTCGTGTTGGGAGAGAATCAGGTTCAGTATCTGTTCCTCTGTATATTTCACCATTCTTTCTCCGGTCTTGTAGCTATAGGCCTCACCTGCGCGGGCGAAGAGCAGACGGAGAAAGTCGTAGATCTCAGTGACCGTTCCAACGGTGGAACGGGGATTTCTGTTGGTCGTTTTCTGTTCGATGCTGATGACGGGACTGAGACCGGTGATCTTGTCCACATCCGGTCGTTCCAGATTGTCTAGAAAATTTCGTGCATACGCAGAAAACGTCTCGATATAGCGTCGTTGGCCTTCGGCATAGAGGGTATCGAAGGCCAGAGAACTTTTTCCCGATCCGCTCAGTCCTGTGATGACAGAAAGACTATGACGCGGTAGGGTAACGTCCACATTCTTTAGATTGTGGACACGGGCACCATAAATCTCAATGGTACCTTCAGGAAATTTAGCCGTACGTTCATCGTGCGCGGCTGTTGAGGATTGGGGTTCTTCGTTAGAAATATCAAGATTTTGCATTCGCAATTGTTGTTTTAAGTCAGGTGGACCGTCTGGAAACGATAATAAAGCCATACCGCAAAAACAGAATGACTTTTGAAAGATTCAGAGGTGCTACACACGTGAAGGATTATTCTGCACCTTTTTCGGTATATCCCCGTAAGATGTTGATAACCTTCTTCTTGTCGTATTTTTTACCGTCTGCACCACGGGCTTTTACCACAAGATAGTAAGCACCGTCAGGCACATCACTACCTCCAGATTTACCGTCCCAGCCACCATCAAGATCTTTCCACTCATAGAGTTTCTTTCCCCATCGGTTGAATACAGCGGCCTCAAAGGAGATGATACTTTCATATCCCTCTTTTACCTTGTAAATATCATTCACACCGTCTCCGTTGGGAGTAAACGCATTGGGAAGTTCGAATTTAGACTCGCTGATATTGATCCGGTAGGGTTCGTCCATCAGATATTCTATGGTATCTGTACCTTGTACGAAACTGATACGGATTTCAACGGAGAAAGCTCCGCTTTCCTGAAAGACGAATTCTGTTTCCTCGTCATAGCGTACCAGGAATGGTTCTTCCACTCCTTCCTTATTAAATCTCCATTCGAAACGAGGAACATAGGATCCTAAACGGATGGGGTTCGCTCTAAAGCGGGCATGCATAGGAGCAGAGCCGTCGAAACTTACATCGTCGGTTTCTGTCCCGTCATTGGCAATAATAGTCATTGTAGGTTCTGCAGAAGGATATTCGTCTTGTGCAAAACTTACTGCTGGTAAGAAAATTAGCAGAAATAATAACCAATTAGCCAATTTTTGAAGCATATAATTAGATTTTTTGCAAAGTTAGTGCAAGCCGAGTGAAAAGCAAAACAAAAAACACTTTTTTTGTTTTGCTTTTCCGAGGCGCCGCCTAACTTGGCGCAGCAGAGTCGTGCAAGCCGAGTGAAAAGCAAAACAAAAAACACTTTTTTTGTTTTAGCATTTCCGAGGCGCCGCCTAACTTGGCGCAGCAGAGTCGTGCAAGCCGAGTGAAAGCGGCTACTCCAAACACTTTTTTTGTTTTAGCATTTCCGAGGCGCCGCCTTACTTGGCGCAGCAGAGTCGTGCACGCCGAGTGAAAAGCAGTCACTCCAAACACTTTCTTCGGATATTCATTTCGGTAGCGGTATACAGTGAGGAATACCATGAGTCCCTCGCCCAAAAATGCGTAAAAATCGACAATTTCGCGCGCACATCATAAAGTTTGACAAACAGCCTTCACCTCTTCACTTCTCTTATAACCTATTAGGTATGAGCGTATAACGAGTGAAGGCACTATCTTCACTTTGCCTTCACTTTGCCTTCACTTTCCAAGTGGAAACACCTCGCTCCAGTGAAACCAGGTGAACACAAAATGAAGGCTCTGCCTTCACCTATAATAAGCTATTACATAGATGTTTACAAGAAAAGTGAAACCGTGAATACAAAAAGTGCAAATCTCATGTAGAAATCCAAAAATTGCGGAATTTTACGCAATTCTTTCAAGATTTTACGCAAATCAATAGGGTGTGCTGTTTGATGTTCCGATTATATTTCGGGGAAATGGAACCTGAGAAATCCCATGAATTAGTAATGGGATCTTTGATTTGAAGAGAGAAGTTAAACATCCGGCAGAGATTTCCAATGCATACCTCCGTTCAGCACCTGACCGTCATTAAAAACGACATCCCCATCGTTTGCTGAGCGGGAGAAACCGCTCACTACGACAAATGTCGGGGCTATGTCAAACTTGTGATGGTTGCCGAGATTTGCAATTCCGGTTCGACGCTGAGCGGGTGACCCTTCTCCCCACGTTCAACCCACCATCATTGAAAACGCTACATCTATCCCTGCTATAGGCGAACGTTCTCGCACCTGTAGGGACGCGATACATCGCGTCAGCTGGCTAGTAGGGTGACACTTTGGTAAAAGATGGGTGAAAGATTATCCTTCACTTGTAAGAATTTGATTGTAATTGGGCCTTTCGCAGGTGAAGAATGTGAACTAAATAACTAAACTCTACTAGTATTCGACCCTATGTCTCCTTCTCAAAAAATGATACGCTCGCTCGGTAGAGGCGTCGCATTACCTGGGGTAGTAACTTAGAAAAATTTGGTAGTAACCTAGAAAAATCTGGCAGTAACTTAGATTAATCTAGCATTAACCTAGAAAAATCTACTAGTAACTTAGATTGATCTGGAATTTTACTTTGTGCGTTACTTAGTAAAATCTAGTCGTTAAGTAAATTGATTTACTCGTTAAGTAAAAAAATCTAGTCGTTTACTAGTTGAGTATAGATGAAATTGACGCTGTCTTTCTGGTACCGGTTATCTAGAAATGTCGACTATATATTGGTAGAGCGTGTTCTTCAATGGACTTTTCAATGGCGCAGCGTTGGTCAACCCAAGCCGACTAATTCAGCTTCTTGAGAATTGCTGTAGCCACGGCCCCCGAGAGGTTGTGCCAGACACTGAAAATGGCGCCGGGAATCGTCGCCAAAGGATAACAGGCAAAATGGGTTGCCGCCAAGGAGGTGGCTAAACCGGAATTCTGCATACCCACTTCAATGGAGATCGCCGTACGTTTGGCCGGTGCAACATGGAACAAAGCAGCCAAGGCGTATCCCAGAATCAGTCCGAAGATGTTATGACAAATAATGACCAGTCCCAGAGTGAAACTGCATTCAAAAATCTTTTGGGCATTGATGGAGATGATACAGGCCACAATCAAAGAAATGGTCAGAGTGGAAATCATGGGGAGATAAGGCAACATTTTTTCTGCAAAGGAGCGGAAGAAATGGTTGATGGCAAAACCTAAGGTAATCGGTATGATGACTACCTGCAGAATGCTATGAAACATGCCCATCATGTTGATGTCGATGGATTGTCCTGCCAGGAGCAAGACGAGAGAAGGCGTGATAAACGGAGCAAGCAGGGTGGAGAATCCAGTCATTCCAACGGATAAGGCCACATCCCCCTTGGCCAAATAGGAATAGACATTGGACGCAGTTCCGCCAGGACAACAGCCAACGAGTATTACGCCGATAGCGATATCGGCCGGCAAATGGAAGACTTTACAGAGAATCAAGGCTAGCAGCGGCATGATGGAGAATTGAGCCAATGCGCCGATACAGATGTCTTTCGGCCGGGTAAACACCACTTTGAAATCAGCCGGTTTCAAGGTTAGTCCCATACCGAACATGACCACTCCCAACAAGGGATTGATGCTGGAGGTCGGTATCCAGTTGAAGGTCTTGGGTAAAAAAAGTGCGATAATACTGATGGCAAGGATGATAAGAGCAATATGCTTAGCAAACCATTGACTGAACTTTTTCATTTTAATGTTTTCTTTTGCGTCTCTTCGCAAGGGACAAGGGGATTGAAAGGGAATATTCCATATTTTCAATGGCCCCTGGTGTTCTGATATAGCGTAATTCGTCTGCAAAGATACAATATAATAGCCAAAGAAACAGACCTGGAAGGAAGTAGATTGTCAACTCCATTTTAAAATACCTCTATCGAATGTTTAAAAACGATGTGCGGGTTGTATTATTACGTATGAAACTTTTGCGAATTATTTATCTTGCAGTAATTTTGCAGCCGATAAAAATGAATCCATGACAGTATTAGGTTTTACCCTCGTCCTTTTATTAGGAGCCTACTTAGCAGGTTTGCTCGGCTCTATGACGGGGTTGGGTGGAGGCGTGGTCATTATCCCCCTCCTCACGTTAGTTTTTGGTGTGGACTTCCACTATGCAGTGGGCGGCGCTTTGGTCGCTTCCATCGCGACTTCCAGCGGGTCGGGTAGTGCTTATGTCAAAGAAGGCATTACGAATATCCGTTTGGGAATGTTCCTGGAAATCGCTACGACCATAGGTGCAGTGGCTGGGGCTATGGTGGCCATCTGGTTGAATAACTCTGTGATCGCGATTATTTTTGGCGCCACTTTGGTGTTGACCGCACTTATGCAGCAGCGTCGAAAGAGTGACCATGTAGGCATCGTTGGTTCTGAGACGGCTAGAAAACTCAAATTGTTTGGTACCTGGCCTCAGAAAGATGGGACACGTCAGGCTTACCAATTGAAGAATGTGGGCGGCGGCTTCTTTGTGATGTTGATTGCGGGGATGCTTTCTGGAATTCTTGGTATCGGAAGCGGAGTCTTGAAGGTCATCGCGATGGATGGTATCATGAAGGTGCCTTTCAAAGTCAGTACCACGACCTCTAATTTTATGATGGGGGTGACGGCCTGCGCTTCTGCGGTGGTGTATATCCAACGGGGAAACATAGTTCCGGGTATTGCTTGTCCGGTGATGATCGGTGTACTCTTCGGCGCTTTGACCGGTGCACGTTTACTGAAGAAAATGGATGTGCGGGTTTTACGCCAGATTTTCTGCGTAGCCATTCTTTTGGTGGCAGTCAATATGATTTATCAAGGTTTCACCGGTGGTTTCGAGACCCATTAATTTGTCAGGAAAATGGAAAAGAAGAAACACGATATACAGCAGCTGATCGGAAATACCCTGCGTTGGGGAGTCAGCATTGCCTGTTTCATTGCTTTTATCGGAGGTATTATTTATTTATGTCAGCACGGGACGGATCCTATGCCTGATTATACGCATTTTGATTATGATGAGGCCCATCCTGCCACTTATACCACCTTGTCAGGTATCTGGGAGGGACTTTTGTCGATGAAATCGCAGAGTTGGATACAATTGGGAGTCATCGCGCTGATACTGACTCCTATTTTGCGGGTCATTTTTTCTCTGGTTGATTTTTTAGAGGAACATGATTGGCTCTATGCGGCTATCACGGCGGTAGTCTTGGCTATTATCGTCTCCAATTCCATCGGTGGTTATTGATCTCTTGAAGATTTCTCCCTAATACACAACTTTAAAAATTATTTCGCTTTATGAAAAGTGCCAGTGGTTTTATTTATGGTATTATTTCCTCAGCTACCTTTGGCTTGATTCCTCTTTTTACGGTGCCTTTGTTGGACGGAGGAAACGGGATGCCTTTCATGTCGGTGCTGACTTATCGTTTTATTTTTGCCACCTTGTTCCTGGCTGTCATGATGCTTCTCCGTCGTGAGTCCGTCTCTTTGAAACCAAAGGACATCTTGCCTTTATTGCTCTTGTCTGTGTTTTACATCATCTCCAGTCTCTTCCTGATCTGGGGGTATACCTTCATGTCCAGCGGTATCGCCACAACGATTCACTTTATGTATCCGGTGATCACCACTTTGATCATGATGTTCATTTTCCATGAACAGAAGTCGGTCTGGCGAATTGGCGCCGTCCTGACAGCGATTGCCGGTGTTTATTTCCTTTCAAATGGCGATGGTCAGGGCTCATTCGATTGGGTGGGCGTTCTGGTTGTTCTGATGTCGGCTGTGGGCTATGCTTCCTATCTGGTGGCTATCGGTCAGATGAAAAAATTGGAGGTCAAAGGACTGAAACTGACTTTCTATGTATTCTTTTTCAGTACCTTGATGCTGTTGATCGGTATGTTCTCTTTCGACCATCTCGTTCCGATTGATAATTCTGCAGAATGGACGAATCTGCTGTTACTGGCCTTTATTCCGACCGTGATCTCCAACCTGACTTTGGTGGAGGCCATCAAACGTATCGGTTCTACCTTGACCTCCGTTTTGGGAGCGATGGAACCGGTGACTGCGGTGATTATCGGTATCCTGGTCTTCAATGAGCAGATGTCCTTTATGATCGGACTGGGTATCTTTATGATTATTTCTGCAGTGACGGTCATTATTCTGAAAAGATAGGGGCGGTACAATATGACTACAAAAAGGCGTGTCTTCTTCGGAATGGCCCGCCTTTTTTCTTGTATAAGCAGAGTTTCTTGCTTAACTTTGTTGAGGAAACAGATGGAGGGAGTTGTATGACCTCCATCTTAAAATAGAAACTATGAAAACTAAGATTCTTGTATTTTTATGGCTGCTGATTGTACCGTTGTCTTCTGCTGCAGCCGACTTATTGGTAGAGGCGGAACGGTTCTCGGAAAAAGGGGGTTGGGTTGTCGACCAACAGTTTATGGACCAGATGGGTTCTCCGTATTTGATGGCCCATGGACTGGGGCGTCCCGTGGCTGATGCGAAGACGAAAGTGGTCTTTCCCCAATCGGGTACTTATCAGGTTTATGTGCGGACTTACAATTGGACCTCTCCTTGGAGTCAAGAGGAAGGACCTGGTAAATTTGTGCTTTCTGTCGGTAAAAAACGTCTTTCCACAGTGCTGGGTTCCCAAGGAAATCGCTGGTTTTGGCAACCGGTGGGACATGTGAAGATGAAAGCCGGGGAGACGGAGTTGATTCTGCATGATTTGACGGGTTTCAACGGCCGTTGTGATGCGCTCTATTTTACAACCGAAGCCGGACAGGTACCCCCGGCTGATGGTGAAGCACTGGCGGCCTTTCGTCAGAAGAAATTACCGGTCACACCTCAAACTGAACATTACGACTTGGTGGTGGTCGGCGGTGGCATCGCCGGGATGTGTGCGGCTGTTTCCGCTGCGCGCCTAGGCTGTCACGTCGCGTTGTTGAACGACCGTCCGGTATGGGGAGGCAATAACAGTTCCGAGGTGCGCGTACATCTAGGTGGACGGATTGAAGCCGGTCCCTACAAGGAACTGGGTAATCTGATCAAGGAATTCGGTCCGGAACGTGGAGGTAATGCGAAACCAGCGTCATTTTATGAGGACCAGAAGAAGGCCGATTGGTTAGCAAAGGAAAAACAGGTTACTTTATTTGCCAATTATCGTGCTTTTGCCGTAGAAAAAGAAGATCATCGAATTTTGGCCGTCAAGGCGCAGCAGATAGAGACCGGGATGGTGAAACGGTTTACGGCACCTTTGTTTGTAGATGCCACCGGGGATGGTACTATCGGTTATTTAGCCGGAGCTGATTTTCTGATGGGCCGTGAAGGACGTGCAGATTATGGGGAGCGTATGGCTCCGGAAAAGGCCGATAAAATGACCATGGGGGCTTCTGTGCAATGGTATTCCGAACCGGTGGAGAAACCGGCGTCTTTTCCAAGGTTTGAGTTTGGTTTGTCTTTTGATGACCAGAAGGTGGAAAGGGTGACGATGGGGGAATGGACTTGGGAGACGGGTATGACCTGGGACCAGATCCGGGATGCTGAGAAGATCCGAGATTATGGACTCTTGGTTGTCTTTTCCAACTGGAGTTATTTGAAAAACCATCTGAAGGAAAATGCGAAATTCAAAAAACGGGATTTAAAATGGGTGGCTTATGTGGCAGGTAAACGGGAATCACGTCGCCTATTGGGAGATTATGTCTTAAAAGAAGACGATTTGAAGAAACATATCCTTCATGAGGATGCCTCGTTTGCTACCAGTTGGTCCATCGATCTACATTATCCTCAACCGGCTAATCTGAAGAAATTTCCGGACCAGGCATTCAAGTCGTATGCCCATCACGATAAAATCCATCTTTATCCCGTACCTTATCGGTGTCTGTATTCCAGAAACGTGGACAATCTTTTTATGGCGGGTAGAAATATCAGTGTGACCCATATTGCATTAGGGACAGTGCGGGTGATGCGTACCACTGGTATGATGGGCGAGGTTGTGGGGATGGCGGCCGCTTTATGTAAAAAGCATCAGATTCTTCCACGTGAAGTTTATTGGTATCATCTTCCAGAACTAAAGGACTTGATGTCAGTAGGTACGGGACTGCAAGGTCTGCCCAATCATCAGCAATATAATATGGGAGGGAGTTTAGGAGAGTATGGAGTGGTAAAATAAGCCTCCTGTGGAATTCTTTCCCCTGAATTTGACACTGGGACACCTTGCATGATTTCAGCATTTTCCTGACTTGTCAATTATTCCAGCATATTCGACTGTACTCGGCAGAGCCATCAAGCAAACTTGTAGCTCTGCGCTCACTGGTACGAAATTTCCGGTACAATGACCTGTGGAGCAGGTCACTGCATGTATAACCGTCTGGTTGAGGAGGACGAAATGGAATGAAATGAAATGGAGCCCGACGAAACCTGCGGTCCCCTCAGGAGCATAGTCGATGCTATCCCTCCCCTTGGGGGAGGTGGCGACGAAGTCGACGGAGGGGGGCTTTGGAATATGAGGAGTAAGGTATAAGCCATAGGGCTAATGGGGGCTTCAGGCTAAAGCGCGAAACGATAGTCTTAGATTGGACATGGGGGAAATTGTGGAGGCACAAGATGGACTCCTGGTCCAAATCCCGGTGCCTGCGTCATGAATAAAGAAAACGTCCCCGCCCTTCAATGAAGAGCGGGGACGCCGTTGTATAGGGGAGAATGTATCTCTCTCGGGGATTAGTCCTTAATCAAGTCCTTACCCGTCATCTCAGCTGGCTGAGCCAGGCCCATGATGTGGAGGATAGAAGGAGCAACGTCTGCCAATACACCATTTTCAACCTGTGCATTCTTGTTCTTAGTGACGTAGATGAATGGAACAGGGTTCAAAGAGTGAGCCGTGTTAGGAGTACCGTCAGGGTTGATCGCATTATCTGCATTACCGTGGTCAGCGATGATGATGGTTTCATAATCAGTCTCGTTAGCAGCGGTAACAACTTCCTTCACGCACTGGTCGATAGCGACAACGGCCTTTTCGATAGCTTCGTAGATACCGGTGTGGCCTACCATATCGCCGTTAGCGAAGTTGACAACGATGAAGTCAAACTTATCTTCCTTGATGGCAGCAACCAATTTATCCTTCACCTCGAAAGCAGACATTTCTGGCTTCAAGTCGTAAGTAGCTACCTTTGGAGAAGCTACGAGGATACGTTCTTCGCCTTCGTATGGAGTTTCACGACCACCGTTGAAGAAGAAAGTGACGTGAGCGTACTTTTCAGTCTCGGCAGTGTGGAGCTGCTTCTTACCCTGGCTAGCGAGGTATTCACCCAAAGTGTTGTTTACATTTTCCTTAGGGAAGAGGATGTGTACACCCTGGAAACTTGCGTCGTATGGAGTCATACAGTAGTACTGCAAGTTAGGAATCGTGTGCATGCCTTCTTCTGGCATATCCTGCTGAGTCAAGACAACGGTCAATTCCTTAGCACGGTCATTACGGTAGTTGAAGAAGATAACAACATCGCCTTCTTCGATCTTGCCGTTTACGCTGGCATTGTTGATAGGCAATACGAATTCATCGGTCTTTTCAGCATCGTAGCTTTCCTGCATAGCCTGAACCATATCAGTAGCCTGCTTACCCTTGCCTTCAACGAGAAGGTCGTAAGCTTCCTTCACACGGTTCCAACGCTTGTCACGGTCCATTGCATAGAATCGGCCGATGATGCTGGCGATGTGAGCGCCGTTAGCGTCGCAGACGCCCTGGAGCTGCTGGATGAAACCCTTACCGCTCTTAGGGTCAGTGTCACGACCATCCATGAAGCAGTGTACGTAAGTGTTTTCAGCAACACCGTATTCCTTACCGATTTCGATCAGTTTAAAAACGTGGTCGAGTGAAGAGTGTACGCCACCGGTTGAAGTCAAACCCATGAGGTGGAGCTTCTTGCCAGTTTCCTTAGCGTAAGAGTAAGCGCTGACGATTTCCTTGTTCTGGAGAATAGAACCGTCTGCGCAGGCACGGTTGATCTTTACCAAGTCCTGGTAAACGATACGGCCGGCACCGATATTGAGGTGACCAACTTCAGAGTTACCCATCTGGCCGTCAGGCAGACCGACGTTCTCGCCAGAAGCGAGCAACTGAGAGTGAGGATAAGTTGCATTGAGGCTATCGAGGAATGGAGTAGGAGTGTTGAAAATAACATCACCCTTACCGTGAGAACCGATTCCCCAGCCATCGAGAATCATTAAAAGAGCTTTCTTTGCCATAATTGTAAAAAAAATAAGACTTCCCCGTCCCCTCCGTGAAGAGGGGTTGAGGAAGTCATAGTATTAAAATTGATTTATTAGTTTCAATGGTCGGATAACCCTGTGGATTATTTCAAAACACCGAGTTCCTTACCCACCTTGATAAATGCAGCGATACACTTATCGAGGTGTTCACGCTCGTGACCAGCAGAAATCTGAACACGGATACGAGCCTGATCCTTTGGTACTACTGGGTAGTAGAAACCTGTAACGTAGATGCCTTCCTCCTGCATCTTCTGAGCGTAAACCTGTGACAACTTCGCATCGTAGAGCATCACTGCGCAGATGGCAGACTGTGTAGGTTTGATATCGAAACCGGCAGCCAACATCTTCTCGCGGAAGTAGTTCACGTTTTCAACGAGCTTATCGTGGAGGGCATTGCTTTCACCCAAAATTTTGAAGGTCTCAATAGCTGCACCGACAATAGCAGGAGCTACAGAGTTGGAGAACAAATAAGGACGGCTACGCTGACGGAGCATGTCGATGATTTCCTTGCGGCCTGTAGTGAAACCACCCATAGCACCACCGAAAGCCTTACCCAATGTACCGGTGTAGATATCTACACGGCCGTAAGTATTGAAGAATTCGCTGACACCATGACCTGTAGCACCAACCACACCGGCAGAGTGGCTTTCGTCCACCATTACCAATGCATCGTACTTTTCAGCCAAGTCGCAGATCTTGTCCATTGGAGCGACGTTACCGTCCATAGAGAATACACCGTCAGTCACGATGATGCGGAAACGCTGTTCCTGAGCTTCCTGCAGACAACGTTCGAGATCAGCCATGTCAGCATTAGCATAGCGATAACGCTTAGCCTTGCAGAGACGTACACCGTCGATGATTGAAGCATGGTTCAAAGCGTCGGAGATGATGGCATCGTCAGCAGTGAGCAATGGTTCGAAAACACCACCGTTAGCGTCGAAGCAAGCAGCGTAAAGAATAGTGTCTTCAGTCTTGAAGTAGTTAGAGATTGCAGCTTCCAATTCCTTGTGCATATCCTGTGTACCGCAGATGAAACGTACAGAAGACATACCGTAGCCACGCTTGTCCATCATGTCCTTGGCAGCCTGGACGAGGCGAGGATGGTTGGAAAGACCCAGGTAGTTGTTTGCACAGAAGTTGAGCACTTCCTGACCCTTTACATTGATAGCAGCCTGCTGTGGGCCTTCGATGAGGCGTTCGTTCTTGTAAAGACCAGCCTGCTTGATGTCTTCCAGTTCCTGCTGGAGATGCTGTTGAAATTTACCGTACATATTGTGTATTTTTTATAGGTTATAATCAAAAATATGGGAGCGTTCCAACCTATCGTAAAAAGTATGGAATGCTTATTCTCCACATTTTAAAGCTATTTAATGCAAAGGAACTGATTTTTTTGAAAATATCAAGGTGTTTCCCGTGAAATTCTAAAAAAAATATGTTCCTTTGCATAGTTATTGCAAACAACATTCTAAATTTTTATCGACAGCAATGAAAAATATTTTGGTAATTGGTGCAACCGGCCAGATTGGTTCCGAGTTGACGATGAAGTTGCGCGGCATTTATGGCAACGATCATGTAGTTGCAGGTTATATTCCTAGTGCAGCTCCTCAGGGGCTCCTCAAGGAAAGCGGTCCTTCCGAAATTTGCGACGTTACCAACGCTTCTATGATTGAAGCTGTAGTGAAGAAATACAACATTGATGCCATTTACAACCTCGCTGCACTTTTGAGCGTTGTGGCTGAAGGTAAGCCTATGTTGGCTTGGAAGATTGGTATCGATGGTCTCTGGAATGTACTTGAAGTTGCTCGCCAGAATAATTGTGCTGTATTTACTCCAAGTTCTATCGGTTCTTTCGGTCCTGAAACTCCACACGACAATACTCCTCAGGATACTATTCAGCGCCCTATCACCATCTATGGTGTGAGCAAGGTAACTACTGAGTTGCTCTCTGACTACTATCACAAGAAGTATGGCGTGGATACCCGTTCAGTTCGTTTCCCAGGCTTGATTTCTAATGTGACGCTCCCAGGTGGTGGTACAACCGACTATGCTGTGGATATCTATTACAGTGCCGTACGTGGTGAGAAGTTCGTTTGTCCAATCGCTGCCGGTACTTACATGGATATGATGTACATGCCTGATGCTTTGGATGCTTGTGTTAACTTGATGGAAGCTGATCCAACTCGCTTGATCCACCGTAATGGTTTCAACATTGCTGCGATGAGTTTCGATCCAGAAGGTATCTTGGCTGCAATCAAGAAGTATAAGCCTAACTTCGAAATGGAATATAAGGTAGATCCTTTGAAGCAGGCAAATGCAGACAGCTGGCCTAACAGCCTCGATGACGTTTGTGCTCGTCAGGAATGGGATTGGAAGCCTAAATTCAACTTGGACAGCATGACTGTAGATATGTTGGAAAAACTGCAGGTTAAATTGCTCGGCTAAGAAAATTAGATTATAAATAGTTTAACTCCGCTGATGTCGTTACGATGTCAACGGAGTTTTTTATTGGTATTTATATTTATGGGACCACTCTTAAATAGTATGGCAGTGATAAAACTTTGGAGAATAGAATGACTTTTGTGACTTATGGTTGATGATGTGGTTTTTTGTCATGATATTCGTAACAGGCTTTTTATATTCATTTTAGATGATGTGAAAATGTACAAGAAAATAAATAGATACTTCTTTTATTGTTAACTTTGCAACGAATCTAATTATTTTAAAATAAAATCTAATGAGAAAAATGATGAACAGCCTATTGCAGACTTCATTTCTTTTAGGAGGAATGTTTCTCTGTACAACCGCTACTGCCAGCGGACTTACTCAAGCTACCACTGACACAGAGGTAAGTGCCTCTAAGACTTACCACTTGGATACCAAGACGGGTAATGATAATAACGACGGCTTGACGGCTGAGACCGCTTGGAAAACCTTGAAAAATATCAGAACGACAGACTTCCAGCCTGGTGACTCCGTACTTTTTAAAAAAGGTGAGAACTTTAGAGGACGTCTCGAAATCTCAGCGCAGGGTGCAGCAGGTAAACCGGTTGTCTTCGGTACTTATGGGGATGCCAAGGAAAAACCTATCTTTACTGCTGTCGATAACTCTCGTTATGCCGTCAGAATCTACAATTCCAACTATGTGACGCTTGAAGGTCTTGAAATCGTCAACCATGGTTCCAAGGAAATGGGGGGCCGTACTGGTGTTCTCGTTGAAACCCGAGACTATGGCGTGTCTAAGGGTATCCGATTAAACGATTTGTATGTGCGTGATGTCAATGGTATCATGACCAAAAAACCAAGCGATGGAACTCCGGGTGGCGGTTCGGGTATCTTGATTTCTAATGGCAACAGCAAGGGCGGAAAGATCTCTACCTTTGATGGTTTGACTATTGAATATTGCCATATCAAAAACTGTTATAGAAATGCCATGATATGGGATGGTTGTTGGGACCGTACCAACTGGCATACCAACAAGAACGTGCTCGTACGTTATAACTTGATCGAAGAGGTGCCGGGAGACGGTATCGTGCCTATTGGTTGTGACGGTGCTATCATTGAGTACAATGTGATGCGTGACTGCGCCGACAAGTTCGACCACAATTCCAGAAGAGAAGCCGCTGCCGGTATCTGGCCTTGGTCTTGTGACAACACGATTATCCGTTTCAATGAAGCCAGTGACCATAAGGCACCTTGGGATGGCCAGGGATTTGATGCTGACTATAGTTGTTCTAATACCATTATAGAATATAATTACAGTCATGACAACTGGGGTGGTATGGTTTTGGTCTGTGCCGCCGGTGATGAGGCTAAATATGATTATTGCTGGGGAAATATCAAGCCAATTGTGCGTTACAATCTCAGTATAGGCGATGGTAACCGTCCACATCCAGCCAGAGGCAAAATGTTCTCACCAAGTATTCATATCGGTGGTCCGGTAGATGGTTTGAACCTCTATCGTAACATTGTGCACAATAAGAAGAAAGCTGCAGCCAACATCGACCGTTCTATGTTGATTTCTGACGACTGGGTTGGTTGTGCTAACAACACCACCATCAAGGAAAATGTGTTCTATGCTCCTGAAGAAAGTGGTTTTGACTTGACCAATTCCAAAAACAATAAGGTGGAAGGTAACTATTATATCGGTCTCTTCAAGAACTATCTGACGCAGAAGGGTACCCTTCCCATGTCATCTAAGCACGAAGCTATTGTGACCAATCCTGGTGAAGATGGTCTTCTTCAGTTCCTCGATAGTGTCACTATCGCTGGTGGTGCCGTCTGCCATTTCGTGAATAAAGAAAAGATTGAAGCTTTCTTCGAAGAGTTGGTGCCAGAACCTAACTTCGCAGCTTTTGCTGAACCTTATTTCTTGGCAAAAGGAGCAGTTGGTGCTTTGCCCGTGGCAGAAACTGATGAATTGCTCAGCAAAAAAACGGTGGAGGCTGCTAAGGAGTTCGTGGCTTCTGTAGCCGATAAAACGGTCAAATTTGACGATACACAGTACTATCGTATCAAAAATTATGTACGCGACCTGGCCTATGGCAATAACAAGCGAGTAGGTTATAGCGGTTGCATGGGTAATACTGCTCATATTGATTGGACCAAAGAAGTAGCCGAGGTGTCTTGTCATGGTGCCAGTAGGGCTGATGCTAGTTTGGTTTGGGCCTTCGAAAAAGTAGGTGAGGGTGGAAAATTTAAGATTAAGAACCTTAACAACGGTCTATACCTCGCTGCCACTAACAGATCTCAGGCTTCTAATTACCTTACTTTTGTGGAAGAGGAGGCTGCTGGTGTTTATACCATCGAAGCTTTGAATAACGCCCTTGGGCAGCAGCATTTGGTTTGTACCACAGGGAATAAAAATCACAACCAGTTGCATGCGTCAGGTGCAGGTGTGATGAACTATAACGCAGGTGCCAATGATGCTTCTTCTTGGTTTTTGATTCCAGCTACTGAACTCGAAGTGAAGATGGCTGCTATGGGGAATGCCCAATATGCTTCATTGTATTTGCCTTTCTCTGTCTCTTCAGCCGACAATTCATTGAAATTCTATGGTGTTAAAGGTGTGGATGCCGCTAAAAACGAAGTGACACTCGTTGAGATGGACGGTCTCGAAGCTAGTACGGGAGCTCTTCTTAAAGGAGATGCTGATGTCTACGTCCTATCGATCAATGGTCCGGCGGAGACTCCCACATTCACCAACCTTCTTCAGGGTACAACCTTGACTCAGGAGCTCAATGGAAATCAGAAATATTATGTGTTGGGACAGAATGCGGCTGGCGTCGCAGGTTTCTATGCCGCTGAAGATGACACCTTTCAGATGAACCAGGCCTATTTGCCTCTGCCTTCAGCTACTGAGGCTGAAGCTTTCCATTTCGTATTTGGTGACCTTACCGGTATTGAGACTGTAACCACACCATGCGTTGATGCTGCTACTGAAGTTTATGACTTGACTGGTCGTCGTGTTCAGCAGCCTACACATGGAGTATATATTCAGTATGGCAAGAAAATCTTCTTCAAGTAAAAACACAAGATGACTATTATAAAGCAGAGGTATGCGTTGGGAAATGCATACCTCTGCTATTTGAGTAGCGTGCCGTTCCGTCCAAATAGAATAGAAAACCGCATGGATTTACTAAAATCTAATCCAATTTAAGTTCTCATCCGCCCCAATGTTTCTCCCCTTTACTCAAATCTCTAACTAGAATGAATTTTTCTTTTATTTCGCTTATTTTATCCTATATTTCCCACCTCTTGTATTCTTGAAAATCTTACTGAATGTAAACGGATATAAAATAAAGTAATCCTCTTGTTGGCTTTTTCTCGCGAAATATAAAAAAAATTAAGACCTGGCGATTTTCGGAAACATAGATATTCAAATGACAATATATTCAGCTACATTTACGGCCGATTTTATCGGTGTCAACAGAAAAACACAGGTACTATAGACGAAAACCAAACTCTATTTTATATATCAACATTAAAAGTTTTATGAAAAAAATCTACAGTTTTGTAGCGTTGATGTTTACCTGCTGTGTAGGTAACGTTAGCGCACAGAGTGATTGGACGCAAGGAAAGCAGGTCACAGCTGACGACATTAAGGAAGGTCAGACCTATGTGATTGCTGCAGGTGATAACACTCTTGCTGAAACTGACGAAACCACTGGTGCCAACAAAGCTGGTGGTAACGCCAAGTATTCAGGTAAGTATATCAACAGTACCCAGAAGGGCCTCGCCGAGGATATTACGGATGGCTGTGTCTTTACTTTTGTGAAGACCGGTGAATTGAAAAATGAATCCTATCCGGTCTATGTGTTAAGAAACCAAGCCAATGGCCTTTTCTTGGCTGGTAACTTTAAATATGCTGACAACAGAGCGGAAGCCTATCAGTTAACTGTACGTGATGCAGAACTGAAAGAAGAACCAGAAGGAAACAAACAAGTAGGTGATGCCCAACCGGCATGGAGTTGGGACGTTTATTCCAATGCGGCATCCAGCACAAGAAGTATCCTGGCACAGGATAATGGTGCTGTTATTCTTTGTTTGGCTAATACACCATCTTATCTTACCTTCAGTAATGGCGCTAACCCGGATAACCACGGTTGGATCGATACCAATAACTGGTTGATTTATGAAGTTAGTGGTTCTGAAATGTCAGCTGAAGATAAATTCACTGGTATTTATGATAAGTATTTCGGAAACTACATTGAGGATGAAACATTCCCGGTAGGCAACCAGCCTGGCTGTGTTTCTGAAGATTTTGCTAAACATATTAAAGAAGTTAATGATAAGGCATACAATATTCTCGTGGATAAGGTTGAGGATATGTATGAGTCTGTTGGCCAGGAAATTATTGACCTTTTCGAAAAGGAAATCCCTGCTGCAATTATCCCTGTTAAACCGGGCTTCTATGTGTTGAGAAATGTGGATGGCCGTGGTTTCTTGACAGTTACTGATGATGGCAAGAAGGCACGTGGTTCTAGAACGCTGATCTCTAACGATGTAGCTGAGGGTACTACTTACGAAGACTGGACTCCAGCACAGATGACTTCTTGGAATCTCAACAACGTCAAGAATATCTGGCAGGTAGAAAAAGCTAAAGAGAATGGTAAACTTCTTTTTAAGAATTTCGGTACAGGCCAGTATCTGACAACAGGTAACGATTTCGCGATGGCTGAAGAAGGTTCATCTTTCGTTTCCAAGAACTTCTCTGGTAAGGAATTCTATTTGGCTTTTGGCAACGGTGGTGTGGTACACATGAGAAATTCTGGGGATCATCTATTGATGAACTATGCTCATCCTGAAGATAAGGGTAGCCGTTTTGTTTACTTCCCAATCGAAAATATCGTAATAGACACGATGTCTGTGAAGGTGAATCAGAGAGCTTTGAACGACGAATTGAAGGCTGCTCTTGATGAAGCCAATACAGATTATTATGGTAACCAGTATCTGAATTTCGTACCAGGTGACCTGTATAAGGATTCTGTTGATGCAGGTTTGGTGGACTCTGTTCTTCAAGCTAATGCTTCTGCTGGTCCAAGCGAATCTAAGAGTGCTTTGAACCACTTGTTCGACAGTGATATGGAATCTTATTATCATACAGCTTGGAAGGCAGAGGAAGTAGCGGATGTTCACGGTACTAACTGGATTCAGGTGGACTTGGGCAAGAAAGTTTCTAAATTGGTGATTAAGTTCTCTAAACGCCAGAAGGCTGCCAACAATCACATCAGCCAGTATGCTCTTTACACTGCTGAAGAAGGACAGTCAAAAACTGATGTATGGACCAAGTTTGTAGAGAAGAGTGCAGATTCAATCGAATTTGCTTACGGTAAGAACAATACTCATATTGCAGAATACGATTTGAAGGAACCCGTTCAATACCTCCGTTTCGAAGTCACTCAGACTAGAGGTCGCGATACAGCAAGCTGGAACGCGAAAGCTGGTGAGTCAGGTCCATTCTGGCATATGTCTGAATTCCGTTGCTATGACGCAGAAGATTTCAAGAAGAATCCTGCTTATGATCAGATTCCTGAAGGTGTGAAGGAAAATTTGCTTACTGCAATTAAGAATGGTGAAGCATTACTTACAGAAAAGAAGGCTACTCCGGAAGCCATCAAGGATGTTAAGGAAAACCTCAAGAAGTTCTGGGAAGCTTATCCAGACGCTTCAGGTTTGAAGAAGGACTTGGAAAATGCAGCTGATCTGGCTAAATATGCTACAGAGAAGGAAGTGCCTACAATGGGTTTCTATCCAAAGGGTGCAACTCAGGAACTCTTGGATGTTGTGAATAAGGTGGCAGCAGCTGTAAAGGATATTGAAGAAAACGGTAAGGCATTGAGTTTGCAGCAGATCAAGGACTATACTGCTGAGGTGGATGCTGCTATCGCTGCATTCAGCAAGAAACTGGTGAAGCCTGAAGCAGGCAAGGTTTACTTTATTGTAAGTAAGTCAATTGTAAGTAACCAGGAGGCTCCTCAGGTAAATGCTTGCGTTGCCTCTATCGATGCAGACGTCAAGAATGGTACTCCGGTGTTCCGTTACAAGCAGGATGGTACTGAATCACTTGACGAACGTCTCAACGCACTTTGGCTAGCTGTTGAAACTAAAGACGGTTTGGCATTCAAGAACTTGGCAAATGGTCTCTATATGAATAACGTATATGAAGGCTTGACAGAAGAAGAACTCGATTCTTTGGAATTGCCGAACAATCAGATTGGTTATTCTGAAACTCCAAAGAGCTTTACTTTGGAATCATTCAGCAATGAGGATTATGCAGAAGAAGGCTACTTCGTGATGTCGTTGATGAAGGGTCAGTACGTGAATTTCCAGCAGACAGGTAAAGTCATGGTACATTACGAAGAACGCAATGATGCTAATGCTCCTTTGACATTCGTCGAGGCAGAAAGCGAAATTGATTTTGTCGGTTCTTATCATATCGATGTGGAACCTAACCAGGTTCAGATTTTGTCCTATCCAATTGCTTTCGAAAGCATCTATACAGAAAGCGGTGATGGCGCTTACGAAGTGGTAGGCCGTAATGGGGACTACATTATGTTGCAGCCGATTGAGGACGTAATTCCTGCAGGAACTCCATTCATTATTAATACAAGAGTAGCTGAAGGTGAAGAGCCTCAGAACAAGATTGAAGCTATGGTGAATAAGGTCACTTCTTTGGAAGGTGCAACTCAGTTGACTTACAACTACAAACCAGAAACAAAGGGTGGATTGGTATCCACTCCACAGCGTGTAGTATTGGGCGATGGCTTCGGTATTTTGGTAAACAACATGGTTATTCCTTCTAAGGCAGGTGCAAGTGTACCGGCAGGTAAGGGTTTCTTCAACAAGGAACTTCAGAATGTTGATGACGAAACCGAATTTATGATTCCCGTAGATGGTGTAATCTCTGGTGAAGGTGATGCTACTGCTGTTGAAAACATTCAAATTGTAAAGAATGTTCCAACTGACGTTTATACACTTTCTGGTGTGAAGGTGCGCCATCATGTGAAGCTTTCTAACGCAACTGAAGGTCTTCCAAAGGGTATTTATATTGTTGGTGGCAAGAAGGTGGTTGTGAAGTAATTTGCATAAACGGCTGTTTATACACAAATTGTTAAAGGAGAGAAGGGTGTACCGGAAGGTGCACCCTTTTCTGTTTGGAAAAGTGTTCTTCCTCTGCTTTTATGCAGTAGTTGTAAGGTTCGGTGTTCTTTTGTTGATTGTGTTTCGGCTTGTGCGCCGTGGTTCTCTCTTGTCTGAAATTCATGTTTTAAAACATCCTTTTTATTTGTTTTTTTAATAAGTGTTACTCCTTAAACACTTAATTTTATCTTTATAAACACCGAATTCTTTTAGCGGATTTATTACAAGTCTCTCCAAATATGTTGTTTGGCATATTTTGGAAAACATCTTTGTCTATCGTGTCCTATAGATTTTGACCTTCACCATAGACTTCTAGATTGTGGAGATCTTAGAATAATTTAAGTTGCATTTTTATAAAAATAAGGATAAAACAAAGAATACCTTCGATTTTTTTTGTTTCACTAGAGATTAATCCTTAACTTTACCGCCAAATTCTAACAGTGTTGGGTGAAAACACACGAATAATACATGTGAAAATCAATTTATGTTTAATTTAATACTAATGATTTTATGAAAAAAATCTACAGTTTTATTGCGCTGATGCTGATGTGCTTTGCAGGCAATGCAAATGCGCAAGATGCTCCAATGTCATGGAATTATGCTGAAGAAAGTGTTTCCGAAGCAGATTTCCTTGGTGGTGAGGATCATTATTATGTTCTCCAGGAAGGAGATAATACGAATGAGGCTGGTGAGTCCGGTGGTCATTCCGCTAGCGGCTTCTTGAGCTGCTTGGGTGGTTGTACAGCTGATGTTACAACTAACAATGTCTTCAAGTTTATCCTCACAGGCGAGGAAAAGGAAGGTCATCCTATCTACGTTTTGAAGAGCGTTGCAAAGGACGCTTATTTGGCTCAGAGTGGTTCATACGTAAAGTATACAGCTGAAGCATTTAAATTTACGGTTCAGAAGGCTGTAAGTTTCGCTGAAGCTGATATGTTAGACTCTACACCATGGAGTGAATATTCTTGTGCAGTATCTAGTACAAGAAGTGTAAACGCTGTTGATCTTGGCGCTTGGGTAATGTGTAGCCCTGATTCTAGAACTTACATTGCTTTCTATGGTGACCCAGGTTTTCATCCTTATATCGATACAAACAACTGGTTGATTAAGGTAGCTACTCCAGAAGAGATGCCTATTGCGGATCAGTTTACAGCAATCTTCAATCAGTATTTCGAAGACTTTGGTACAAAGGAAGATGTAGCAGCTGCATATCCTGTAGGTAATAATCCAGGTTATGTCACTCAGGAACTCCAGAATAATTTGACGGAAACCTTTGATGCCGCATATAATATGTTGCTCGACGGTGCAACAGAGGAAGCTTATAAGGCTATGATTGACAGAATCAATAAGCTTTTCACTGAAGACATGCAAAAGGGTCTGATCCAGGTTGCTCCAGGTTACTTCATCCTTAAGAATATCGACAACCAGCAGCGTGGTTTCTTGACTGTAACAGCCGATGGTAAGAAGGGTCGTGGTAACAAGGCTCTCGCTTTCAATAACGTTGTTGAAGGTACAACTTATGCAGATTGGACTCTTGAAAGCACTACTGAATGGAATCTTAACAATGCTAAGTATATCTGGAAGGTAGAAAAGGACGCAAAAGATGGTAAGTTCTTGTTCAAGAACTTCGGTACTGGTAAGTACTTGGCTTCTACTGAAGAATTTACAATGAATGATAAACCTGCTGGTGCTTACGGTGTTGAGAACTACCAGGGCATGGAATTCTACTTGACTCTTCAGAATGGTAAGATCATGCACGTAGCTAATCACTCAGATAATAAGTTGATGACTTATAACGCTGATGACCCTGCTAGCCGTTGGTACTTCTATACAGTTAATCAGGAAATTATCGACTCTTTGACTTCTAAGGTTGCTCAGAGCGCTTTGAACGATGAATTGAAGGCTGCTGTAGCTAACGCTAAGTCTGACTTCTACTCTTTGCAGTATGCTAATTATGTAGAAGGTGATATGTATGTAGCTGGTGATTCAGGTTTGGTAACTAGCATGTACAAGTACAACTCTATGGCTACTCAGGAAGGTGGCGCTGACAAACTCTTTGATGGTGACATGAAGAGCTACTTCCATACTGCTTGGAACGCTAGCGATGTAGAAGCTCAGGGTACTGAAATTGGTGGCACTCACTGGATCAAAGTTGATTTGGGTAAGGAAGTTTCTAACTTGAAGGTTAAGTTCACAAAGCGTCAGGGTGCTGCTAACGGTCACGTAAGCCAGTATGCTCTCTATGCTTTGCCTGATGGCGATGTTGCAGAAAGTGGTGAATTAGGTGAATTGGTTGCTGAAAGTGCTGATTCTATCGCATTCCAGTTCGGTAACGAAAATACACATATCGCAGACTACCAGTTGTCAAAGCCAACTCGTTTCTTGCGTTTCGAAGTTAAGCAGACAAGAGGTAGAGACTCTACAACTTGGAATGCAATGACTGCTGAAACAGGTCCATTCTGGCACATGTCTGAACTTCGTTTCTACGATCCTCAGGATATTAAGGAAAATCCAGCTTACGCAGCTATCCCAGCTGACGTTAAGGCAGCATTGAAGGCTGTTATTGAAAAGGCTGAAGCTGAATTGAAGGAAAAGAAGGCTCAGCAGACTACTATCGATGAACTCGAAGCTGCTTTGAAGAAGTACTGGGATTGTTACCCTGATCCAACTGAATTGAAGAATACTTTGGAAGCTGCTGCTGATATGGCTAGCAATGCTGCTGAAGGCGATGGTGTCGGTTTCTATGAAACAGGTGCAAAGGATGCTCTCTTGGAAGTTGTTAATGCTTTGCAGGCTGAAGTTGACGCTAAGGAAGAAGCTAACGCTCCATTCTCTCTTGAAGAACTCAAGGCTAACATGGATAAGTTGGAAAAGGCTATGGCTGACTTTAACGCTAAGTTGCAGTTGCCAGAAGCTGGTAAGGTTTACATGATGGTTGGTAAATCACTCGCTCCAGCTGATGCTGAAGGTAACTTCCCTCCACAGGTTGACGGTTTGATTGCTTCTGTAAACGCTGACGTAATGAATGGTTCTCCAGTATTCCGTTATAGCACTACTGATGACGCTATCGATGGTCGTTTCAATGCTCTTTGGTTGGTAGAAAAGACAGAAACAGGTTTGGCATTCAAGAACTTGGCTAATGGTCTTTACATGAATAATGTATATGATGGTTTGACTGAAGAAGAAATTGAAGATCTTAAGCTTCCTAACAACCAGATCGGTTGGTCTAAGACTCCTAAGTCATTCACTTTGGAACAGTTCACTAAGGAAGGTCAGGGTGAAAACGGCTACTTCGTTATGACTTTGATGAAGGGTCAGTACTTGAACTTCCAGCAGGATGGTCGTGTAATGGTTCACTACGGCGAACGTAACGATAACAATGCTCCATTCATATTCGAAGAAGCTGACCAGGCTATGACTTTCGAAGGCAACTACAATATTGATGTAGAAGCTGGTAAGACTCAGATTTTGTCATTCCCAGTTGCATTGGAATCTGTTACTAATAACGATTGGGAGCCATATGCTTATCAGGTATTGGGTAAGAAGGACAATAAGATTTTGTTGTCACTCATCGAGGGTCCTATCGCTGCAGGTACTCCATTCATCATTCAGACTAAGGCTGCTAACGCAGAAGAAGGTACTGAAGCTGAAACTAGAATTCAGGCGAATTTGGTAGGTACTTCTATCGAAGACAACTTGGATCTCGAATATAACTATTCACCAGTTATCGTTAACGGTTTGGTTTCAACTCCAAACAGCGAAGCTCTTGCAGCTGGTTACGGTGTAATCGTTGGTAACAAGGTTATTCCTTGCGAAGAAGGTCGTAGAGCTGTAGCAGGTAGCGGTGTATTCAACAAGAATATTCCTGCAACTGAAGAAAATTCTGAATTCTTCATCGAAACTGAAGGTGAAATCACTGCTGGTGGTGACGCTACTGCAGTTGAAAACGTAGTTATCGTTAAGAACGTTCCAGCTGACGTTTACACAATCTCTGGTGTTAAGGTTCGCAACAACGTGAAGTTGTCTAACGCAACTCAGGGTCTTCCTAAGGGTGTTTACATCGTAGGTGGTAAGAAGGTTATTGTTAAGTAATTTGACATCACCAGATTAATCTAAATATGAAAGGGTGCATCGCTTGCGGTGCACCCTTTTTGTGTCTTGAGGAATTGATCCCAGTCGCTTTCTAATGTGGTCTGTATCTTCCTTTTTTTTGATGTAATTCTGAGTTTTCCACATATTTGGAAAAAATGTGAGGTAAAGTGGGGAATTGTGGGGAAAAATCAATAATTTTGTAACTCATTCCTTCCCAATGAAATTTACAGGTACTATAAATGGAAAAACGGATGCGAAGGGACGTGTGTTCTTTCCGGCTTCCTTCCGCAAGAAATTAGCTGAAGGAGAGGTGGAGTTTGTACTTCGTAAGGACATCTATCAGCCCTGCTTGGTCGTTTATCCGCTATCTGTATGGGAACAGGAGGTGACAGCCTTGCGCCAACGTCTGAATCATTGGAATCCCAAAGAGGCGATGATCCTCCGTCAGTTCATGGCTGACGCTGAAGAGTTTACACTGGACAGTGCAGGCCGTTTCCTCTTAAGTAAACGCATGATGCAACTCGTCGGAATTCAGAAGGATATTACTTTTGTGGGCATCGACGATCGCTTTGAAATTTGGAATACGAGTACGATGGAGAGAGCTTTCCTTTCTACGGATGAATTTGGTTCCGCACTTCAAGAAACCATGGCTAGTAATCTTATATAAGTTTCATATTAATAAATATATATCTATGACAACCGCTCCAACTTATCATGTCCCCGTATTACTAGATGAATGTGTAGACGGATTGAATTTACGTCCGGATGGTGTTTATGTAGACGTCACCTTTGGTGGCGGTGGCCATAGCCGTGAAATTCTCTCACGGATGGATAGTTCTTGCCATCTTTATAGTTTTGACCAGGATGCCGACGCGGAGAATAATGTGCCGGCAGGGGATTCGCGTTTTACCTTCGTTCGTAGTAACTTCCGTTATCTGAAAAATTGGTTACGATACTATGGTGAAGAAGGGATAGATGGACTTTTGGCCGATCTTGGTGTTTCCAGTCATCATTTTGACGATGAGGAACGTGGTTTTTCTTTCCGTTTTGACGCGAAGTTGGATATGCGAATGAATGGTCGTGGAGGAATGACAGCTGCTGACGTGCTCAATCAGTATGACGAAGAGAAATTGGCCAAACTCTTTTATCTTTATGGCGAGATGAAGAATGGCCGCAAATTGGCTAATGTCATTGTTAAGGCCCGAGCTAATCAAACTATCGAGACGGTTGACCATCTTATCGAGGTGGTTCGTCCGCTGTTAGGTAGAGAGCGTGAGAAAAAAGATATGGCTAAAGTTTTTCAGGCCCTTCGCATTGAAGTGAATCATGAGATGGAGGCTCTTGAGGAAATGCTTTCTTCCGCTATTGCTGCCCTTCGTCCTGGAGGACGTCTAGTTGTCTTGACTTATCACTCGTTGGAAGACCGTATGGTCAAAAATTTCATGCGTTCTGGTAATGTCGAAGGCAAGGTGGAACAGGATTTCTTTGGAAATCGACTCTGTCCCTTGCGCTTAGTGAATAATAAAGTGATTGTCCCGAATGCTGCCGAACAGGAGCGGAATCCTCGCAGTCGCAGTGCTAAATTGAGAATAGCTGAGAAGTTACCCATCCCAGAGTAAAGTGAAGGAGGTTAGTAATGAAAGATGAACAAAACAGTCTAGACCAGGGTATGGAAGAACTGCTCCGACGAGCAGAACACCCTATGGCTGCCTCTTCAGACACCAAAGAAGGACAGCTCCCAAAATTGGATCATAAGCAAACTAAAAAAAAACAACTCCCCTTGTCAGAGCAAGGAGCCGAGAAAAACGCTGTGGATGAGAAAGCTAAAAAGGCGTTTAAGCGGTTGACTGGCTGGGATGACAATGAATCGGTGAATGTCAGTTTGCGTACGATTATCGGAGGTGATGTGTTGGCGGGACGCTGGTTTCGTCAACATTTGACGTTTTTGCTCTTTCTGGTTTTTCTTGCCATTTTATATGTGACCAACCGCTATGCTTATCAAAAGGAGATGATTGACAACCGTAAACTCACTCTCGCTTTGGAGGATCGCCGTCTCAGATCGGTGGTGGCTACAAGTAACTTGACCGAATATACCCGTCGGAGCAATATTTCTGTGCAGCTGACCGACTCTACTTTGCAGTCTTCCTCAAAGCCTTTTTATTATATCCAATCTAATTAGCCATGAATTTTCCCAGTAAAAAAATAATGCCCCGTTATTTCCTGGTCACCATGATTATTGTGGTGATCGGGATTGCTGTCATTGTCAAAGCCGGTTTGATTATGACGGTGGAGCGTGATTTCTGGAAAAAGAAGAAAATGGAACTGGCTCATGACAGTCTGGTGCTTGTACCCAAACGTGGAGACATCCTGGCTTCTGATGGCCGTATCCTCGCCACTTCCCTGAATGAATATGTTCTGAATCTGGACTATATGACCTGGGAGAAAACGCCTAAACAGCGTATTAAGGACCAGCAACGAAGAGATTCCATCCTGACGACTTATATTGATACCATTTGTCAGGAAATGCATCGTCTCTTCCCGGATATCAATCCGAAAAAATATAAAAGACATCTTTTACGTGGGCGTGCCAAGGAAAGCCATTGTTGGCCGTTATATCCTCCGGAGGTCAGCTCGTTAAAATTTGGCCGACGTGATCGAAAAAACCGTCAGCTGACTTATCTTCAGCTTTCTGAAATCCGGAAGTTGCCCTTGTTTAATCTGCGCTCTTCTCTGAATATCGAGGAAAGAAAAATGCGTAAGAATCCTTATGGACGCATTGCTTTCCGTACGATTGGAGAGTACGTCAATGAACCACGATTTGGATTGGAGGAGAGTTTTGATTCCGTCCTTTCTGGTCGTCCAGGCCTATTCCATAGAGAAAAGGTACTGGATGCCTGGTTGTCGGTTACCGACAAGGAGGCAGAAGATGGTCTGGATATCGTGACGACTTTAGATATCGATATTCAGGATGTCGTGGAAAGTGTACTCCGGGAGGAACTGACAGAGCTCAAGGCGATTGCTGGTGCATGTATCGTGATGGACGTTCCAACCGGAGATGTCAAGGCGATTGCCAGTCTGCAGCATAACGGTAACGGAACTTATACCGAAAATGAACCTCGTGCCATCAGTACCCACTATGAACCGGGGTCTGTGTTCAAGCCGATGTCGTTTCTTGTGGCTATGGACGACGGTAAGGTTAAGATGACCGATCAGGTAGATATCAATGGTGGTATTTATCGTTTTGGTAACCGGGATCTGAAAGACGCTAACCGTCGAAGTGGTGGTACGGTGGGTATGCGCGATGTGAAGTTTATCATTCAGAATTCTTCCAATGTCGGAACGGCTCGTTTGATTGACCAGGCGTACATTGATAATCCACAGAAATTTGTTGATGGGCTCTATCGTATCGGAGTCGGAGAGAACTTACATGTTCCCATTGACCACTATGGTCCTCCACGCATCTGTAGTCCAAAGGATAAACATCGTTACTGGTCTCGTACAGATTTACCTTGGATGAGTATCGGTTACGTGACCCAGTTACCTCCGATCAATATCCTCAATTTCTATAACGGTATCGCCAATCAAGGTAAACTGCTTCGTCCTCGTTTTGTAACCGCCATAGAACGGAATGGGGAGGTGGTGCAGGAATTCCCAGTCACTGTACTTCGTGAGCAGATGGCGAAACCGGAAGCCGTAGCGAATATTCAAGAATGTCTGAAGGCTGTAGTAGCCGCCGGTACCGGGAAAAGGGCCGCATCCAAATACTTTCAGGTAGCGGGTAAAACTGGTACTGCTCAGATTTGGACGGATAAGGGCAGAACGCGTAACTACTCCGTAACTTTTGTCGGTTATTTCCCGGCTGACCAACCTCGTTATAGCTGTATCGTCAATATCCAGAAGCCTGGACCTTATGCCTATGGTTGGATGAGTGGTCAGGTCTTTAAACGTGTTGCTGAGTTGATTATGGCCAAATACAACGAAGGTAATTATCGTACCGCTCGAGACACGATGCAGGCTTTGTTGCCGATCGTGTTGCCTGGTGATGTATCCGCTGCCGGACGTGTGCTGGATGAACTAGCTGTTCCTCATCGTGTGGGATATGATACGACGCATACGGGCATAGCTGCGCCTTTGTGGGGGATGAACGAAGGAAAAGAGGATATCCATTTGGAAAGAAGTCCCAAACAATCAGAACAGCGTATGCCTGATGTGAGAGGGTATGGATTGAGGGATGCAATTTATCTCTTGGAAGATCTCGGGTTGGAAGTAAGGTCCGTCGGTATCGGCCAGGTGTTGCACCAGAGTATTCAACCCGGTCAGACCTATCGTCCCGGAGAAGTGATTGAGCTGACTTTGGGCAACAAAAAGAAACGTAGGTAGCTCGGTTCTTTTTAGGTCATACGTCCTGTAACGGAGACGGGGCACCGGTCCATTTTCCATAAAAGTAATTATATTATCCACGCTTTTAAGTGGTTCAACAAAAATAAAGAGGAAGCCATTATGATATTATCAGAAGTGCTCAAGAAAGTGACTCCTTTGGAAACCAGAGGCAGTCTAGATATAGATATAACGGGGGTGAATATTGATTCCCGTAAAGTTAAGGCTGGTGATTTGTTCGTGGCCGTGAAAGGAACGCAGACCGATGGTCATGCCTATATTGACAAGGCGCTCGCCTTGGGGGCAAAAGCCGTATTGGTATGTAATCCGATACCCGAAGAATTGCCCGAAGGCGTTACATATATCCGCGTTAAGGATACCGAGGATGCTGCAGGAAAAGTGGCTACTCAGTTTTATGGAGATCCTACCTCGCGTTTGAAACTGGTCGGTGTAACAGGAACCAATGGTAAGACGACGATTGCGACTTTGCTATACCATCTTTTCAGAGGTTTTGGATATAAGTGTGGACTCTGTTCTACGGTTTGTAACATCATAGATGGAGAAGAAATTCCAACCGAACATACCACTCCTGATCCTGTGGTCCTTAACCAATTGCTGGGTCGAATGGCCGATGAGGGATGTGAGTATGCTTTTATGGAATGTAGTTCACATGCCATCCATCAACGACGTATCGGTGGATTGAAGTTCGCTGGAGGAATCTTTACGAACCTTACTCGCGACCATTTGGATTATCATAAGACGTTTGAGAATTATCGGGATGCCAAGAAACTATTCTTTGATGAATTACCCAAGGAAGCCTTTGCCATTACGAATGCCGACGATAAGAACGGAATGGTTATGGTACAGAATACCAAGGCTACCGTCCGCACGTATTCCAATCGTACTGCAGCGGACTTTAAGGGACGAATCATAGAAGAGTCCATTGAGGGGATGTTGCTGAATATGGACGGCCTTGAAGTCAGTGTCCGTTTTGTGGGACGTTTCAATGTATCTAACCTCCTGGCTGTTTACGGTGCTGCACGTATGTTGGGCCACGAACCGATGGAAGTGTTGAGCGTTATGTCCACACTTCATCCTGTCAATGGTCGGTTCGAGACGATTCGTTCTCCGAAAGGCTTCAGTGCAGTGGTTGATTATGCCCACACCCCTGATGCATTAAACAATGTGTTGACTTCCATCCGGGAAATATTGCACGACAAGGGCCGGATAATTACGGTCTGTGGTGCAGGTGGTAATCGTGACAAAGGTAAACGTCCTTTGATGGCTCAGGAAGCAGCTAATCTGAGTGACCGAGTGATTATTACAAGTGATAATCCTCGTTTCGAAGAGCCACAGACTATCATTAATGATATGTTGGCTGGCCTTGATGCCGAACAAATGCAGAAGGTGTTGAGTATTGTGGACCGTCGCGAGGCCATTCGTGCGGCAGCCATGATGGCGCAACCCGGTGATGTCATTTTAGTTGCAGGAAAAGGCCACGAACCTTATCAGGATGTACAGGGTGTCAAGCATCATTTTGACGACCATGAGGAAATCCGTGCCGCCTTTGGTCTCTAGAGGCGCTGTTGGCAGTTTATAGTCAGGGAGATGGGCGTCATTGCCCGGTTGTCAGAGATGATTGGTCTTCGGTCTTCAGTCTTCGGTCTTCAGTCAGTAATAAGTCAAAGTCGTTAAAGTCGTTAAGGTCGTTAACGACCTTAATGACCTTAATGACCTTAATGACTTTAATGACCTTAATGACTTTAATGACCTTAATGACCTTAATGACTTTATCGCGCTTATCGCCCATATCGCTTTTCCTCCTCTCTCTTCTAATTAAAAATCTCTAATCATTATGTTATACTATCTCTTTCGTTTACTAGAGCAGTTCGGAGTTCCCGGTTCGGGAATGTGGAGCTATGTCTCCTTCCGTGCCTTATTGGCGCTGATGCTGGCATTGGTGATCTCTGCCTGGTTCGGTGAACGCTTCATCCGTTGGATGAAAAAACGTAATATCTCAGAGACGCAGCGTGACGCCTCTATTGATCCCTTCGGTGTTCAGAAGATAAACGTACCTTCTATGGGAGGTGTCATTATCATTGTTGCCATATTGGTGCCCTGTCTTCTTCTGGGACGCTTACGCAACATCTATATGTTGCTGATGCTCTTCTCTACGGTATGGTTGGGAGTCATTGGTTTCCTGGATGATTACATTAAGGTCATCAAGAAAAATAAGGAAGGTCTGGCTGGACGTTTTAAAATTATCGGTCAGGTCGGTTTAGGTTTGATTGTCGGTCTGACGCTCTATTTTAGTCCGGACGCAGTGGTTCGGGAAAATGTGGAAATCGAGCGTTCTGGCGCCACAACAGAAGTGGTACACAAAAGTGAGGCCGTGAAATCAACCAAGACCACCATTCCGTTTGTCAAGAATAATAACCTGGATTACACAGAATTAATGTCTTTCTGTGGGGAACACAAGGAGACCGCAGGATGGATTCTATTCGTAGTGGTAACTGTGTTGGTGATTACTTCCGTGTCCAATGGTGCTAATCTGAATGACGGTATGGACGGGATGTGTGCCGGCAACTCTGCGATTATCTGTGTAGCCTTAGGTGTTTTGGCTTATGTCTCGAGTCATATTGAATATGCTAGTTATTTGAACATTATGTATATTCCACATTCAGAGGAGCTGGTTATCTTTATCAGTGCCATGGTTGGTGCGTTGATTGGTTTCTTATGGTACAATGCTTATCCGGCCCAGATCTTTATGGGGGATACCGGTTCGTTGACCATCGGTGGTGTGATTGCAGTCTTGGCCATCATTATTCACAAGGAACTGCTCATTCCTATCCTTTGTGGCATCTTCTTGATTGAAAGTCTGAGTGTGATTCTGCAAGTGGAATATTTTAAGTTTTGGAAGCGTAAAGGACAGAAACGCCGTATCTTTAAGCGTACTCCGATTCATGATACTTTCCGTACGCTGCCCTCACAGTTGGTACCCGATACCCAATACCTCCTGGGGAATTGGCCGAAAGGTACTTGGCATGAAGCAAAAATCACGGTTCGTTTTTGGATTATGACTATTCTTCTTGCCGCACTTACCATCATTACTTTAAAAATTAGATAAAAGGAAGGTTGTTTGGGACTTTAGATAAAGACTAAGAGAAATAAGGGCTTTTACCGTCCTTGAAACTCCGTCTCCCATAACTCTCTTCTTAAAAAAACAATAACCATAAAATGAAAAGAATTGTCATTTTAGGAGCCGCTGAAAGCGGGGTCGGCGCAGCCATCTTGGCGCAGAAACAAGGCTATGAGGTCTTTGTTTCAGATATGGGGGTGATCAAGGCCAACTACAAAGAAGAACTTGACCGCTATGGTTTGGCTTGGGAAGAAGGCCAGCACACTCCTGCATTGATTTTAAATGCAGATGAGGTGATTAAAAGTCCGGGTATTCCTGAGACCGCTCCGATGATTATGAGTCTCCGTGCTAAGGGTATTCCTGTCATCAGTGAAATTGAGTTCGCCGCTCGTTATACCGATGCCAAGATGATTTGCATTACGGGTAGTAATGGAAAGACCACAACGACGACGTTGATTCATTTCATTCTGAAAAATGCCGGTTTCAACGTGGGACTGGCCGGTAATATCGGTCATAGCCTGGCTTTGCAGGTGGCAGAAGAGCAGCACGATTATTATGTGATTGAACTTTCGTCTTTCCAGTTGGACGGTATGTATAAGTTCCGTGCTAACGTAGCAGTCTTGATGAATATCACCCCTGACCACCTCGACCGTTATAATTTCTGCATGCAGAACTATGTGGATTCCAAGATGAGAATCCTTCGTAACCAGCAGGCAGAGGACACTTTCATTTATTGGAAGCAGGATGAATATATTGACAAGGAACTTCCTAAATATCCGGTGAAGGCAGCTGTTTGTCCATTTGCCGATTCACCACGGGCTGAGATTTCTGGTGCCGTCGATAAGGGAGTGCTTACCCTGACAGCTCCAGTCGCTTTCGAGATGCCGATCGCTGATATCAAGATTACGGGTAAACATAACTACCGTAATGCAATGGCCGCTGCAATGGCTACTTTGGCCGCTGGTGCCAGTGTGGAAGATGTCCGTCGTGGCTTGGCAGAGTTCCCCGGTGTGGAACATCGTCTGGAACCAGTTGCGGTCGTCGATGGTGTACATTATGTCAACGACTCCAAGGCCACTAATGTAGATGCCTGTTACTGTGCACTCGACAGTATGACCACGCCTACCGTTCTTATCGTTGGTGGTAAGGACAAGGGAAATGATTATAGTCAGATCATGGCGTTGGTGCGTGAAAAATGTCGTGCCTTGGTTTATCTCGGTGCTGATAACAACAAATTGCACGCTTCCTTCGATCATCTCGGTCTTCCCGTAGCGGATACCCATACCATGGCGGATTGTGTAGCTGCATGTGCTAAATTGGCACAAAAGGGGGATACTGTCTTGTTAAGTCCTTGCTGTGCTAGCTTCGATCTCTTCAAAAATATGGAAGACCGAGGTGAGCAGTTCAAGGATAATGTCTTAAAAATTAATTCTGAGGCGTAAGGTATACAGTTCATGCTTAAAGTTTGGAGTGATTCCCACCAAAAGGAGATCACTTCAAACTTCAAAACATTCACTTCTCACTCCTCACTCCTCACTATTCAACCATGTCCGTTAATACTAATAAAATATTTCAAGGCGACCGGGTCATTTGGATCATCTACTTCTTTTTGTGCATGATCTCTCTGATCGAAGTATACAGTGCTGCGAGTACCCTGTCGTATAAGACCGGTGACTTTATGGCACCGCTTTTCAAACAGGCCGTCTTCTTAGGAATCGGGACGTTAGTGGTGGTCTTGGTTCATAATATACCTTGTCGTTTCTTTAAAATCGTCCCAGTATTAGGTTGGCCCATCATTGTCGCCATCCTTCTGATAACACTGGCTTTTGGTGTGAAGGAGAATGGAGGTACACGTTGGTTGTCTATTCTTGGATTCCAGTTCCAGCCTTCCGAATTGGCCAAAGGGGTTGTCGTGACCACAACAGCGCTGATTTTGGGAGCTATGCAACGTGAAAACGGAGCCGATAAACGAGCCATCAAATATATATTGATTGCCACCATTCCGATATGTGCCTTGATTGTTACGGAAAACCTCTCTACTACGGCCATCTTATTCGGTGTGGTGTGTCTGATGATGTTTATCGGTCGGGTTCCGCTCAAACAATTGTTTGGATTGGGTGCGATTCTGGTCTTGTTTATGGTCATCTTGTTGGCTGCTGCTAAGTTTGGACCGAAGGAAGGTTTCCTTTATGATAAGGTGCTTCACCGTTTCAGTACGTGGGAACAACGTATCGAAACCTTTGTGGGGGCTGGCGATGAAGACGCTGGTGAGGGTGAGGATGCCAAGTTCGACACTGACGATATTTCAGGGACTGAAGTCAAAGTTGGGGACGAAAAGAACGAACGGGAGTTTGATATGGTGAAGAATGCTCAGGTGGGGCATGCTAATATCGCCATTGCAACGAGTAATTTCTTTGGTAAGATGCCGGGTAATTCAGAGGAGCGTGACTTCTTGAGTCAGGCATTCTCTGACTTTATCTATGCGATCATTATTGAGGAGATGGGATTGCTCGGAGGTGGATTTGTAGCTTTTCTCTATATCGTCCTCCTTTTCCGTGCCGGACGTATAGCCAGTCGTTGTGAACGCAACTTCCCTGCCTTTTTGACCATGGGTCTTGCGCTGTTGCTGGTCTTCCAGGCTTGTGTCAATATGATGGTGGCAGTCGGCTTATTCCCGGTAACCGGTCAGCCTTTGCCATTGATTAGCCGAGGAGGCTCGTCAATGATTATTACATGTGCTTACATCGGCATGATTTTGAGTGTGAGCCGTTATTCTAGAAAGAACAAGGAAGAGGACGAGTCTGAACTGTTTGCCGAGAAAAAAAGTAAGACCTATGTGGCTCCAAGTAGTGAGGAGCATCGAGGAAAACAAAATACTGAAGAGGTGGAGACCAATCCGGAATTTACTAGTAGCAAGGGGCTAGTATAGTAATCAAACAAAATAAATTGTCGTAAAAAGAGTGTAAAAGGGCAACTTTTATGCTCTTTTTCTGTTTTTGTACGATTGTCGTACAATATTTTCATTGTTACTTCATTTTTTATTCTAGATTTGGGGCGTTGAAACTGTAATGAAAAACAAACCTTGTTGTATCAGGCGAACTTTCATAGAGCTTTAAATGTCTTCTTATCAACGAGTAAGAAAGACTGTTCTCATGCAAATGTATTAATCTTAAAACAATAAACCATGAAAAAATTTACGTCATTATTGGCCTTATTCCTCATTTGTTTCGGAATAACGGCGAGTGCACAAACCATTGAGAGTATTGGACAGAATATTACTGATCCTGCGACTCAGTTGACAGACGGGACTTATGTCTTGTTGAAAAACGTAGAAAAGGGTTATCTCTATGTGGGCAAAAATTTCTTATTGCAGTCAAATGCTACCGCTCCTGTTGTAGGTACTGGAACTGAATATATTTGGAAAGTGTCGGTCAGAGAAGACGGCATGGTCGCTTTCTATGCAACTGATGGAAGATTAATAGGACGTCCTAATTTCAAACAACCTGCAAATTCTCTCAAGACCGTAAAACAAATGGGGGCTTGGAATGTTGTTGAAAAATATGGGACAACAACAAATTGGCAATTGCACGTGAAGTGGACCTATAACGATAATCCACATGAATTTATATTAGCGACCAATAATGCAGGTAATCTTGTTGCAGAAAAGGTGTCTAACCCATCTGCAAATGCTGCTTTTGAAATTATTCCTGTTGTCGTTGCCAAAACCCAAGATCAAAAAGATGTTGAAGCAATTGTCACAGCTTGGACTGGACTGGAAAAATATGCCGGAGGTATTGCTGATTTAAAACCGATCAATGCTTGTAAGACCAAAGCAGAAGCTGAGGCTGCAGTTAAGGCTGCTGTAAAAAATCCTATAGACGATACTGAATATTTCCAGATTCTCAATGTGAAGAGTGGAAAGGCTTTGAATGCGGTTAACGGTGCTTTGTCATCTGTCGAGGCTAGTGCCTTTGATGCCAATCAATTATGGAAATTAGGTAAGAATGCTGAAGGTAAATACACTTTGTTGCATGTCAACTATAATCAGTTTGCTCAGTCTCCTGGTACAAATGCGTTGGCAGCCGCAGAAGTTGTTTTGGATGTAAAAGGTATGGATTTGGCTCAGTGGTCTTTGTCTACTGCTGGAACAAACTTCTTGACTTTAAATGCTGATGGTACTGTTGGTTCCGCTACAGCAGCTACAGAAGAGGGGGCTCAGTGGTATTTGGTTCCTAAGAAGGACTTGAAGGTGGCTTTGACTCCTGTCTATGCGGCAGATGGTACAACTGTTGTTGACGCTTGGGGTTCTATCTATTTACCATTTGATGCTACTTGTGGCAATTCTGCTGCACCTTTTGAACTCTATGGTGTCAGTGCTGCTGGTGACGGCGTTGCAACCTTACAGAAGTTGACCGACCTCAAGACTCAAGGTGTCAAGGTTGGTAAGGGATTGATTATCCATGCTGTGGCTAAGTCTGATGGTAATTTCCAACTCGAATATGGTTTCAAAATAGGTAAGAATGCGAAGAATGCTACGGAAGATCAGTCTTGGAACCTCCTTTCTGGTACTAATGTAGAAAAGGCAGTTGAAGGTACTGAATATGTTTTAGGTTTGAAAGATGGTAAGGTTGCTGGTCTCTACGCACCTAAGGCAGAAATATTGAAGGTGAATAAGGCATTCTTCGTTCCTACAACAGCGGCTGTCAACGGCTTCCGTTTCGATTTCGGTGAAACAACTGGTATCGAGGCTGTTGCTCCTGTGGAAGAGGCTAATGCGGTATATTACGATTTGAGCGGCCGTCGCGTCCTCACTCCGTCAAATGGCGTCTATATTAAGAACGGTAAGAAAGTTTACGTAAAATAAATAAGATACAATTATGAAAAAGAACTATATGAAGCCTCTCTGTGAGACAATCGAATTGGATAATGAAGAATCTATCATGCTAGCCGCTAGTGGTGTCATGACGATGGATAAAAATACAAAGGTAGACCAGCTGTCTAATCAAAAGGACATGTGGGGTAATGAAAATGTTTGGAAATAATTAATTCTTTTATTGAATAATATTGGCGGCCGTACTCCTGTCATGTGGTGCGGCCGTTTCTTTGTAGTTGCTTTTATTGTCCTTACGTATTCCTCGAAATCAATGTCTTGATAATATCGGTTAACCGCTACCTAAACATTGTGTGCCTTTTATTCAAAGCTAAAATAAAACAATTGTGTACAAATCAGCGTGAATCGTCCATTTTGCGTTTTTCAAGGTGGCATTATTTGTCCAACCTATTATTAGGTTATAACTTTGCGGTGAACAAACCTATCTTTTAGTAATAGTTCATAAAAATGGATGGACAAGATTTCTTCTCCTTATGATGAAAACAATAGATGATTTAAAATCTTAAAATAAAAACTTATGAAAAAATTAACCTCATTAGTTGCTTTATTCCTCCTGTGTTTTGGAATAACAGCAAATGCACAGTTAAAACATGTCGGGTTGGATATTTCAACCAAGGACGGTCAGCCTGTTGTAAAGGTGGTTGACGAGAATGGTAAGGCGATCTCTGGTGCTACTGCAACATTGACAAGTTCCCATGGTGCACATAAGGCAGTCAAGGAGAAGAACTTTTTTGTGCCTTCTTTGAATGCCAATGTCATGACGGAGACTTCTTTTATCACGATGACCATTGATATTTTTGGTCTTCCTTCTGAATTGAGCTATAATACGGTAGATATGGATCTACATGCATTGACTGGTGCTTATGCTTACCAGAATAATGCTGATCAAACAGCACGTAAATATAATGTGGAAGTTTTAACCGGTAAGGATGAGACTAACTTATCGGCTTTCGGTGTTTTGAAAGATTTTGATATTGCTGCTGGTGTCGGTGCACCTAAAGATGTTCACCAAATATGGAGTGTAAAGAATACCAATTTTTCCACTACCATAGGCAAAGCATTGACTGTTCAGCTTTTGGTCAAGAAAGGTTCTGAGAATAAAGGTTGCTTCTTGGGTATCTCTAAGTTGATTCTTTCAGAAAAGAGTAATGCTGACCTTGAAGCAGAAGAGGCTGCTAAGAAATTTGCAGCAGCCAAGGCCGAGTGGGCAAAACTTGCTGGTTGTGTTGGTTTTTACAAGGAGTCAGATGTGAAGGCTGCCTCTAAACTTTCAACATTGGCTGAGGCTGAGGCGCATCTGAAAGCTTGTGCTAAGATTGAATTCCTCTTGGATGAATATTATCGTTTGGAAAATGTAAAGCGTGATGTCGCTGCTAATGTTAATGCTGCTGGTCAGCAGTGTGCTACTCCTGTAGACGGTTCAGCTGTAGATCAGCTCTGGCAATTTGTAAAAGTTGGAGAAACTTATACATTGGTACATGCTAACCGTCAGCAGTATGTTGCAGCACCTGTAAATACGAATGGCGATTGGTTGACAGCCTTGGTTCCACAGGATCAGGCTTTGGCTTTGACCATGTCTCCATTGGCAGCTAACGCACAGTACGCTTTCTCATTCTCAACAGCCGAGGGTCCTCGTTATTTTGGTGCCGGTGGTATTGGTAACAAATATGTTGTGGGAGTAAATCAAGAGAATCTTCCTAATAAGACTTTGGAAAATAGTGATGCTGCATGGTATCTCCGTCCTGTAGAACAGATAGAAGTTTTCTTGTATCCAACCGATAAGAATACACCAAACATAGTTCAGGATTGCTGGGCATCTATTCATCTCCCATTTGCTGCAAAGGCAGGAAATAGCGCTATCGGTATTAAGTATTACGGTGTGTCCGCAGTGGGTACTTCCTCTGCTACTTTGAAGGAATTGAATGGTATTCCAGCTAATCAAGGAGTAATTCTCTATGCTAACACTAAGAAAGGTGTCTATAAGTTCAAGATTGGTAAAAATGCGGTCTTTGATGATCCTGCAGTTCCTTTTGAAAATCAATTGAAGGGTACTAACGTAGCTATCCCTGCAACCGCAACTAGTCTCGTCTTAGGTAATGACGTTACCCTTGGTGTCGGCCTCTATGCTCCTAAGGCTGCAGATTTGAAGGCCAACAAGGCTTATTTGGACACTGCTGCTGGTGTCAACGGTCTGAAGTTCGTCATTGGTGAAGCAACGGGTGTAGAAGGTGTTGAAGTTGAAACTTCAGCAGACAACGTATATTATGACCTTAGTGGTCGTCGCGTAGCAAATCCTGTGAAGGGTATCTATGTGGTAAATGGTAAAAAAGTATTCGTAAAGTAATTTTAAAAGACAGCTTACAATGAAAAAGACATATATGACTCCTCGTTCTATACAGTTGAACATGGAAACCGAACAGATGATTGCAGCTAGTGGCTTGAAAATTAATTCAGACACACAGGCTGACCAGTGGTCCAACAAGCGTCAGGGCTGGGGCTGTGATATTTGGTCAAATGATATCGAATAAGCAGAAATAAATTAAAATAGCAGCGAAGGGCGTGGTAGATATTCCTATCACGCCCTTCTTGGATTTACAGAGTAGTGCTGCGTGGAAATACGAAAACAAGGTTAGCTCTTTCAGCCTTTTCTGTCCTGATTACATCCCAAATACCTCTCTCTTCTCCCAATTTATTTTTAATTTTGCCTTTTCTAATCTAATGTCTTATAAAAACAATACCATGCTTCGCACATTTTTCCTCTTTTTCCTTCTTTTGCCCTCTTTAGTTTTTGCTCAGCAGGACACCCTTGCTCTTGATACTCGTCAGCGGGTTCGTTTGGAGACTACCTTGGGGAACATCACCATCGCTTTATATGACGAGACACCTGTTCATCGTGACAATTTCTTGAAATTGGTCCGCGAGGGGTATTATGACAGTTTGCTTTTCCATCGTGTCATAGAGGATTTTATGATTCAGGCAGGGGATCCCGATTCTCGTCATGCGAAACCTGGACAATATTTGGGTGAGGGGGGACCGGATTACGAACTTCCTGCAGAAATACGTGTACCACAACTCTATCATCGTCGTGGCGCGGTCGCTGCGGCCCGAGAAGGAGATGTAGAGAATCCGGAAAGACGGAGTAGTGGATCGCAATTTTATATCGTTTGGGGACGTATGCTTTCAGCCAATAATATAGGGCGTGCCCGTTATGCGGTGGAAGAGGCTACTCAAGGAAAATATACGATTACAGAAGCCATGGAAGAGGACTATGCTCTACATGGTGGCGCTCCGCACTTAGATGGCGCCTATACAGTTTTCGGAGAGGTTGTCGAAGGGCTTGATACAACGGTCTATGCTATTCAGATGGCGGTGACTGATGGGAATGATCGTCCGTTTGATGACATACGAATTTTGCGGGCTGTGGTGTTGGCACCGGAACGTAAGTAGCTACCGCATTATTTTGCAGCCAGCAATAAATCTCATTTTTAGAGATCTAATGATATGCGATAGCTTTTTAAGGATGCGTTTTGTAGATGTTCCATCCTTTCTAAACACCGATTCTTTTTTTTGTTGATGTTTGAATAATCTATGAAATATACTAAGATTTAAACTTTATTTAATATATGTTAGCAATAATACGTACTAAAGGCTCCAATTCCAAGCAAAAACGTCATGTTTGAATTTTTTCCAGGAAGTTAATTTTGTCAATTCAGATAAGCTTCCTATCTTTGTCACTTGTAAACCGAAATGAAATATTTAAAAAAAGTCGTAAATCTCAAAATACTAGGATTTATGAAGGAAAACACCTAAAGCATTACGCTTTTCTATTTTCCCCCACTAAATACAATAACCTAGCGGTATGATTGTTATCAGAACTTTTAGGTGACTTATTTAGATTTGAATCCGCTTACATAGAATGTATGATTTAATTCGAATTTATTTTATCAATTAACTTAAATAAAAAATTTATGAAAAAAATTACAAGTTTACTTGCATTGTTCCTGATTGTATTAGGAATTAATGCACAGCAAGTTCCAGAGGTGTCCGCTGATGGCGCAAGAGTGTATTACAAAATTAAAAACAAAACATCTGGTAAGTATGCTACCGTCGTAATTCCAGGATCTCAAATTTTATTGAAATCTTCTAACGAATTGTCAGCTGGTTCTTATTGGTTCTTCGAAAAAAAGCAAGTTGAAGGACAATTTGTGTTGAAAAATTATAATGCAAATTCTCAGTTTAGCGTTTCTTCTTGTGCAGGTGCTTTTGATTCAAATGATCATGAATGGGTGATTGCATCTAGAGAAGTCGGTAATGAAACAGTTTTTACGATTAAAGATGCAAATGCATCCGGTGATGCAGGTTATTGGAATAATGCTTTTGGCAAAGGACAGTATATTGCAGAAGGCAATTTGAACTATGGCTCAGGTTATGATAATGGTAATTCTTTTTTCCTTGAGAAAGTGGAAGATGCTGGTACTTTGCCAGCTTTGAATTATGTTACGGCTGAAAATGTAAAACTTTCTACTCCAGGTAACATGCATTATTATACAATAATTAACACGAGAAGTGGTAAGTATGCTTGTTCAAAAGCTAAAAATAACCTTTTGCGTCAAGAGAATTCAAATGGTAATGTTCTTGTATATTGGTATTTTGAAAAAGGAAAATCTGATGGGACTATTCAAATAAAGAATGCTTACGTTGATGGATCTCTTATCACAGTTGATTCTGACAAATCTCTTTTTGGAGAAGGTGTTGATTGGCTGATTAATAATTTGGACAATAAAGTCGCTTTAGGTTCTGTTGCGATTGTGAATCCTGCAGTAACAGAAAAGAATGCTAAAGGTGAATTGAAAAACGCTTGGAATGATAAAGACCAATGGGGCATTTGTTATTGGACAGAAAATGATGGTGGTAGTACATGGTTATTAAACGAAGTATCTTTGCCTATTTATCAAGATTCCGAGGAAAACGATGTTAATGGTGTTAAGCTTTCTAATCCTTTTGGATTAAAACATTATTATACATTAGAGGCTTATCGCCAAAATTATACAAATGGTCCTGCTAATTCCCGTTATGGTGTTGCGTCTGAAGTCGGAGATCTCCAAAGAGTAGTGAACCCAGAAAGCGATGTTTGTAAATGGTATTTCGTTGATGGTGGAGAAGGTTCTGTATATATATATAATGAGCATGGCTATTTCTTAAATTCTTCGGTTAATACTGTGCTGTCTGGTAATCTTCAGAAATGGCAGGTTAAGAAGAGTTCTGCTAACGCTAATTATGTTAGAATCGTAACGGAAGGTACTCAAAATGGTATTGATGCCCATAATTATGAAAATAAATGTGGTACATATGGGGTAGATAATGAAGGAACATGGTGGACTATCAATCCCGTAGAAAACAAGGAAGTTTCCTTGTCTGCAATCGAAGGTACTGCAGTTACAGGTACAGAGTTGAAGAATATTGCTACATTTAGCTGTGGCTTGAATGTCACTATCCCTACTGGCGTAGAAGCTTATATTGTTAAGAACAATACTCCAACTTCCGCTTCCTTGACTAAGGTTGAGGGTGTGTTGCCTGCAAATACTGGTGTGGTTCTTTTGAGCAATGATGCTACAGCTTCATTCTCTCCAGTCTTTGAACCTGCGAACGCCGTTGTAGAAGGTAACCTTTTGAAGGCTTCTTCAAACAATGTAGCTGTAACCATGGGGGCTAACGACTATGTGTTGGCAAATGATGTTGAGGGTACTCAGTTCTATAAGGCCACAGAGCAATCTTCCTTGGCAATGAATAAGGCATATTTGCAGTTGGCAGCAGCTCAGGCTAATGCTATGGTCTTGAACTTTGGTGGCGAAGCTACAGGTATCGAAGCTGTTGTAACGGAAAATGCAAATGCTCCTATTTATGATTTGAGTGGTCGTCGTGTTATCAATACTGTAAAGGGTGGCATCTACATCCAGAATGGTAAGAAGTTTATCGTGAAATAATAACTACAAGAAATACAATATAATTATGAAGAAAACATATATGGCTCCAGAATCATTGTCCGTTTCAATGAATGTGGAAAATATGATTGCTGCATCTATCGGCGTAAACTCTAAGGAAGTTGATGCCCAGTCTGCTTTATCTAATAAAAAAGATATGTGGGGGCATTCTGATATGTGGAATTAATAAATTTCAAATTCTAACAGAAACTAAAACCGTACGGCTTATCGGCTGTACGGTTTTTTGTATCTTTTAGATGTGTAAGTCCAAAATATGTCTAATAGTTTAAACATCCTGTTTTTATAGCATATATGTATCCATCCGAAATATGCCGACTTTTATATAGTTTTTTTAATTGCGTAATTT
>SAMEA104404097__coassemble_245_pt1 | contig 56336 bp, 35 predicted proteins | sample SAMEA104404097__metabat2_low_PE_059 | metagenome-assembled genome bin SAMEA104404097 (sample SAMEA104404097) | Balaenoptera acutorostrata | reverse complement strand
ATAGCATCGACATTTGTCGTAGTGAGCGGGTTCTCCCGCTCAGCAACGAACCGGAACAGCAAATCTCGTCAACCCTCATTGGTGGGTCATAGCATTGACATTTGTCGTAGTGAGCGGGTTCTCCCGCTCTGCAAAAGATGGGGATGGCCTTTTTAATGACGGTCAGGTGCTGAGTGGAGGCATTCATTGTACTGGAGTTTCCAGGACCGGAGGCACCGGATGACTATATCATCGATATGTATCTACTCTAGCCTAAGATTCTATCTGACGATATATATACAATATCCATATCTCTTCGGCTATAAATTACTCCTTTATTCGATATGATCTTCTATCTCTACCTCATCGGAATATTCAGCGAAAGCGCCCAGCGCCTGTTGTCACAAATGTCACCTGTCTTTTTGGTCCTTTTTATTTAGAATAAGATATTTGTACCAACGAAAAAAGCGGACCTGCCGGTTGTCCGACAAACCCGCTTCCGCTTATGTATAAAAACTGTGTTCGGTTATAGATATCCCTCCAGGATGCTCACCAGACTTTCAGGGGTTACCTGCTGTACGGCATCTGTCCATGCCTGGTCCGGACAATAATGGGACTCGATGATAAATCCATCGTACCCCCGCTGTTCGGCTTCATGTACCAGAGGACCGATATATTCCCGCTTCCCCCCGGTATGACTCGGGTCGAAAATGACCGGCAGATTCGGGATGATCTGTCGAAGCTGCTCGATGACCTCCCACATGGGGGCATTGCGGTATTTCTTTTCCGTGGTGGAGAAGAAACCGCGATGGATGGCGCCGAGACGGGTGATGCCGGCATTGTGGATGCGCTCCAAGGCTCCTATCCACAGATTCAGGTCGGCACAGATCGGATTCTTGACGAGAACGGGGATATCGATGCCGCGCAGGACATCGGCGATTTCCTGCACCGCAAAAGGATCACAGGAGGTACGGGCACCGACCCAGCAGAGATCCACTCCGGCTGCCAGGGCCTTCTCCACATGTTCCGCCGTGGCCACCTCGACCGCCAACTTCAAACCGGTTTCCTGTTTGATCGTTTTCATCCATTCCAAACCTTTATCTCCAGCACCTTCAAAGCCTCCGGGACGGGTTCTTGGTTTCCATATTCCTGCACGCATCATTTTTATGCCGGCTTTGCACAGCCCCTGGGCTGTATTCATCATCTGTTCTTCCGTTTCGGCACTACATGGACCTGCAATAACCAAGGGTCCGTCTTGATAAACGGGTTGTAAATCGATAAATTCCGAAGATAAATCCATAATATATCTATTATAATGTGGGATTTTACATAATCATTAAGAAGACATCACGCATAACTGTGCATACCTCCTAAAACATAGTTGACGCCAAAATAGGTCATCAATACGGTCAAGAAAGCCAACACCATATAGATATGGTAGAATTTTGGCTTTTTGAATACGGGCACGGACTGCAGATGGAAGGCTGCGCCATATACCATGAAGGTAATGAGGGCCCATACTTCCTTGGGGTCCCAAGCCCAATAGCGTCCCCAGGACTCATTGGCCCATACGGCTCCCAAGAAGATGCCGACGCCCAGAAAGAAGACTGCCGGGAAGAGCAGGATGCGGCTGAGAATGGTCAGCTGCTCAATCTGAAAGCTGTTCCGGCTGAGGTCCGTACCGCTGTGACGGGACGCGTACATCAGACAGAGGGCAAAGATGCCGTTGAGGAAGTTGAATGCCAACAGGGCATAGGACATCATGATGAGCGAGACGTGGGAACTCAGCCAGGGCGACAGCAACACCGGCATCAGGGGGGTGATCTGCGGATTGCGCTGGCCGAGGTAGGCCACCAGGAGTCCGAAACCGGAAAGCAGTAGGCCGAAGGGGGCCACAAAGGCGTATTTGCGCTGCAGGAAGCAGGCGAAGAGCAGAATCACCAGCGCCATGAAGAGCATGGTCTCGTAGCCGTTTCCCAGAGGAAGATGGCCGGCGATATAGCCATGCAAACCATAGCTGAAGGCATGGACGAGGGTGACGCCAAACAAGAGGACCGTCAGCGCACGGCGCACCCCACGGTCGTATTTCCCGGTGGGAGCTGTCCGTATATAAACATACAGCATATAGGCCAGCCCCAGGAGACCGGCTGCGAGATTCACCATGAAAAGGATTTTGCTGAACGGCACCTTGTTGTAAAGCAGTTCCGCCTCCACCTGGGTATCGGTCAGCGGCTGTACCTGCGGGTCAACACTGATCGGCCGGATCAAGGTACCCTGCAGCAGCATGGAGATGAGACCGATTTTCTCGTCGATCTCCCAGATGGCCTGGTCCAGCTTCTGGTTTCCCTTACCGTAGTAGGCCTGCAGACGATAGGTGTCGCCTTCATAGAAATCGAGCAGCGACGCATAGTCGGTGGGCAGTCCGAGGAGCACCCGGAGCTGTTCACTCTTCACGTAGATGATCGGTTCCGTTTTCCAACGGTTGGGGAACAGCACCCATCCCCCGATGACCTGTTCCGGACTGAGGCCCTTATAGCGGGGTTCGCCATAGAGCTTGAGTACGAAATCGCGGGCCAGGGTGTTGAGCGGAGTCACGCGGTCGTTGTAGATGATCTGCAGGCGCGAGAGACTGTCGGCCTGGGCTTCGTTCACCACGGGCAGGACCTCCGAAGGCCGCGCCTTTCCCGGAGTGCTCCCGGCGGTAAAGGCCAGCAGCAGGAAGAGGAACGGCAGGAAGGAGAAGACCTTCCGCTGTCCTCCGGCACCGGGTGCCGAAGCCGTCTTCCCCAGTTGGGTACGGAGCAGACGGAGGAAGGTGCCGCGACGGGAAAAGAGGACCGCAATCATCGAGAGGGCCAGGAGCACATAACCGGAATAGGTGATGCCCGTTCCCCAGGGGTCGTAATTGACCGTAAGGAAGCTACCTTGGGAGTCCTCGTCGAAGGAAGTCTGATAGAAGCGGTAGCCCTCGTTGACCCAGATATGGTTCATCGAGATCTGCGCCTTTTCCACTTCGCCGGAAGCCTTCCGGCAAGAGAGATGACTGATATAGTCCTTCGGCGCCCGGGTGCCTGGATAATATTCCACGCGGAAGCTGTCCAGCTGCACCTCGAACGGCAGGGTCACCTGCTCCTGGTGGTCCATCAGCGTGAAGACCTCCGTGGCGACCCCGGAACGTAAATGAATATAACCTTTCTTACCATTCACATAAGTGGTGAGCGCTCCCGCCAGGATGACCAGAAAAGAAATATGAAGCAAAAACGTAGAAAAGCGTTTCCATAATTCATATTTGACCATGAGTACTACGGAAAGCAGGGACAACAGGCCCCATAAGACACAAAAATAAATCGCGTGGTAAACAGCTGTCTCTACAAAAGCAGTTCCTTTGAACGCTTCGACGACAGTAGCCGCCCCTAAGATGTAAATCAGCAGAATGTAGAGAAGTAGGGTTATATTCTTAATCATTTAGTAGGTTGTTAAAGATGCTTGGTCAATGGCCTTCACTGCGATACACTCCATCTCGATGAGCCAGCCCGGACGGCAGACCGGTGCGTAGACAATCACCTTGGGGGTATGCGGGAAACGTTCGTCGAAGAGGCGGCGCACCACCTGGTAGTCGGTAACGTCACGCAAATATACAATCATTTGCTGAACCGCTGTAAAATCACAGGCCGCTTCCTGAAGTAAGGCCTCCACATTTTCCCACATCCGCAGGGTCTGCTGCTGAATATCGCCCAGATGAAGCACATTGCCATGGTTGTCGATGCTCGCGGTACCGGAAATGAACACCTGACGACGGTCGCCGTAGTCCACGGCGGTACCCCGCTCGAAGCTGACGCCATATTCATAGGTCGGATTGAGATGGGTGGGAGCATAGAGGAACTGGATCTGCTCTTTGCGCAGCCCTTTCACGGCATAGGTGTCCAGCTGCACGAGCACGTGCTGGTCGGCGTTGCGGCCATTGATTCCTGTACTGGAGATGAAATGGGTCTGGGAAGTCAGGTTCTGGGTGGCAAACACCTCGTTGCGGGCCTTAACGACCCCGGCATAGTTGACGTCGACATTCTGCACGAAGAACCAGGTGCGGATGCAGTCGTCGGCCAAGGAACAGTCCACCTGCTGCAGCTGCTCGACATAATGTTCGAGGAGACCGCGGGTCTGGTTTTCGGAATCTCCACTTGGCGTACAGCCCGTTCCGGACCAATAGTGGGTGTAACCGCCATGAGTCACGGCATAGAGGCCATTGGGTAAAGCCTTCACTTCGACCTCAGTCTGGAAATAGACCCATAAAGTCACTTTTGCGCCATCGAGGGGCGCTTGTTCCACAACGGAAACTGCGCATTCCTGTACGTCGGCTAGATGACGGTACAAGATGGCGGACTGATTGGCCGCATCGCTAACAAAAAAGCGCATGAATACCGGAACTGCGCTAGGCAGTCCGGTAACACGCACCTCTTTATAAGCCCGAAGGACGGACTGAAGCTGAACTTCAAACAGTTCCTCTGTGGCCAGGGGATGAAACATCAGATGATATTCCTCCACGCCTGTGCCGGGTGTGAAACTTGAAACTTCAATCTTCACCGCCTCGGTGGTCTGAATTCCGTTGTGTTCTATGGTTTTTGTATTAGGACACATCTGTATTCGTTTTAATTATTTTTTTGCACCACTGTCGATCCAGTCTCTCACCAAAGCCTTGTTCGTGTAAGAGTTGATCAGCATTTCTGAATGGTCAACACTCAACTTCTGGCCGACAGTGGAGGTCAGGATCTGGTACAATACACTGTTTGCGGCATCATTCGGCTGCACCAGAGGAGCACCCGGTTCTGCCTTATGGGAAACTTTTCCGAGCAGTTCGTCGTAACTTTTGCCGGTTTCGAGGATGAGCCCACCGGCATGGCCGCCGGTACTGTGGCAGCGGAAACAGGTATATTCCGCGCTGTTGAACACTTCCTCCTGAACGGCATCGTACATGTTTGCATCAATGACCTGGCCTTTCAGGTCCATCAGGATGGTGTCGCCCTCCTGCTTGGGACAAGGCATCTCGCTGTAACTGTGCACCAGGACGCGCTGGCGGTTGACCACGCAGAGATGCAGGGTGGTCACATTCGACGGAATACCGGTCATCACGAGTTCCACGTCCTTGCTTCCCTCGCTGGGGAAAGGCACCGGTTTGGTGATGACGGCATATTCGTCATTCTCCTTAAACCCTGCCAGTACGATGCTGTAACCACGGGGCCAGGAATCCATATTGTCCATCTCCGCCGTCAGCTTCATGACCTTACCTGAAGTATCCGGGATATATTCCTCCTCGTAGATTCTACCATCATCGCAAGAAAGAAAAGCCAGCGTTAAAGACGAAAGCAATAATCTGCTTAAATATTTTGATTGAAAAAACATAGACTTACCTTTCTTTTAACCCATTAAAATGAATACTGGAGCTGCAGGTTGACTGCATGTGTAGCCAAGCCGAGGTTGTCGTCATCACGGTCGCGCTGGGTGTCGTGGCCAGAACGTCCGGTGTACTGGTACATGGCCTGCAATTTGAGGTTGCAACCCTTGAAGAAGTAGTTCATACCGACTGCCGGCATATTGAGGAAACCGTTGGTGTCCATTCCGTTGCGGTTGTAGAAGTCGTAACGTGCAGTGGCCTGGATGCGCTTGGTGAGGAAATAACCGCCCTGGATATAACCGCCGAGGTAGTCGTAGGTATCATCGATTTTCTGACGGTCGGTGAAGCCGACGTGCATATAGTACATCTCACCGGCGAGGTAGAGACGGTTCTTCATCATGGCGAACTCGATACCGGCACGGTAGTCGTTGGTACTTTCGTTCTCACTTTCCACGTTCATAGAAGTGGAGACTCCGAAGAGGAGCTTATCTTCGTGCAAGCGGTTGGGGGTACCCTGTGTGGCTGGCATCACGCCCTTCGGCATATAAGTGAAACGGCCAGCGTAGAGCAAAGATGGAATATGCCAGTCGTCGCTGAAGGTCTTGGTGGAGGTATTCACATCGATACCGGTACCGTTGAACAAGCCGATCTGGTAACCGAACTTCTTGGCCAGGAGACCGTGCATCTCAACACCGAGGTCGAAACCGGTTGAAATCTTCGGAGACACGGCATTCAGAGAATGAGGGAGGATGACCGGTGCCGTCAGAGAAGTAGGCAGACAAGGCATCAGGGTCTCGCCGATGGTGGTCAGATAAGCGTGGGTGAAAGGCGTCTTGAACTTACCGACACGGAAAGCGATCTCGTCCTTCAGCGCCAGGTCGAACCAAGCCTGCTGCAAGAGTGCGCCGCCCTTCTGGGCTGCGTTGATTGAAAGGTTGAAAGATACCTTACCGAAAGCCTTACCGGTGAAACCGAGGATGGCGTTAGGAATGGCAAAACCGGAATTGTGCACATTGTCCTGATTGTAGGCTGCATCGAGGCCCTCGTCGTCATACCAGTTGAAGTTGCCCTGGGTCTGCACCAACATATAGGGTTTGAAGACGAAGTCTCCCTTCTTGGAAGTGATGGAGAAACCTTCACGTCCTGCCAATGATACCACACCATTGTCTGTATCTTCTTCATATTGTGCCATTGCACCGAGTGGCATCAAACCGGCCAACGCGAGTGCTAAGATATTATTTTTCATTTTATGCTATTTATTTTAAAGTGATTTGAGGAATGCCACCAATGCGTCGCGATCGGTCTTTGGCATGTTTTTGAATAAGTTTTTAGAAGCTTCGCCTTCACCACCATGCCACATGATCGCTTCGACGAAATTACGGGCACGTCCATCGTGCAGGAAGTAGGTGTGACCGCTGACAATTTCCTGCAGACCGATACCCCACAAAGGTGTGGTACGCCATTCACAACCCATGGCCAGACCGCTCTGATAGTTGTCGTTCAGACCGACGCCCATGATCTCGGAGCCCATGTCGTGCAAGAGATAGTCGGAGTAAGGATGAATGGTCTGACCGCCCAGCCAAGGCAAATGAGTACCATTCAGAAGGGTCGCACCTTCTGGACGGGTATGCAAGGTGGTCACGTGGCACAGATGGCACTTGGCCTCGTAGAACTTCTGTTCACCGAGTTTCACCTGTGGGTCGTTAACATCACGACGGGCAGGAACACCGAGAGAATGGAGATAGAGGTCGACATCTTCCATCTCAGCTGCGGTGATGTCGAGCTGGTCGTAAGAAAGTCCCATCATACTCCCCTGGTTCACCTGGATCTGACCTTCGCAGATTTCTTCGGGATAACGGCTGTTGGTGACACCCATATCACTGGAGAAACCCATTTCAACGGTAAGGTCGGCATGCTGGGCCTTGTTACCTGAGACGCCCAACATCATCTTACCTCTTTCCATGATATAGTTGCAGCGTCCGCTGATGCCGTATTCAGGATAGTTGCTCCGGGCTGCCAAAGCCTCGATCTCGGTCTGGTCCAAGGACATCATCTGTCCCATACCGACATGGCGCAAAGGAATACGTACGGAGACCACTGCCTCATCGGGCGAGATGTCGTTGGTATACCATTCCTCCACGGAATAATTCGGCTTGCACAATTCGTAGGTCTCACCATCAGGGAACTGGAAAGTCTCGTAATCATATTTCACTTTCAACTTGCCCTCCGGTTTTACCCCGTAGATGGCCTGGTCGTGGAGCACTCGACCATAATCTTTAAAATAAGCACCACTCTTACGAGTAATGTAAATCAGCATGGATGAGAAACCGTAACTTCCCGATCCTCCCTCAGTCCACAAAGTCGGTTTGGTACGACCTGCATTTCTATGGCAGCTACCACAGGAATAACCGGCGCAAACCGGACCGGAACCACCGGTAGAACTATTGTCGGCAGTACGGACATCATCATATAAACCGTCACCCTGACTGAAACGGAAATCATAAATTCCGCTGATCCATGGTGACTCCAGGTCGTACGCCTTTGACGACCTCATAAAATTAGTAGAAATACCAGCCGACAGTGCATATCCGTCAGGTACTTCTACATCCAGAATGGTCATACCCTCATCGTCATCACACGCTGTGAAGGCAGTGAGACACAAACCGGTAAAAAAAACATCACGTAACAATTTATACATAAGCAAAGTGATATAAACCAGCCCTATGGGACTAGTAGTAATTAAAGCACACAGCTTTCGCTGTATGCTTTAATCATAGATAGAAAATCATCAATTATTATTTGTTGATCTTACGAGCCTGGCCGTCCTTGAAGAGGAGGAACTCGAGGGTGTGGTAACCACGAACGCTCTGCTTGTTGGCAATTTCCTCGTTTTCTTCATCGAATTCGCCATCCCAAGTCAAATCGTCGAACTTACCTGAGTTCAAGATGTTAACGATGGCAGCCTGGTCGAGTGGCCAGCTATCCATGTTAGGGTCAAGACCAAGGTTGGCAACCGGGCCGAAGAGGTAAGCTTCACTCTCTTCCCATGGTTCACGAGCTACAATCCATGCGTCACATGCAGCCTGGAAGTTAGCATCTGTAGGGTTAGCAGCCAAAGCTGAGATGACATCGAACAACTGATTGTTCTTGTCACGCAAGTCTGAGTAAGTTGGCATGATCACTGCGTCAACATACTGCTTGATGACTGGTTCGAGAGCAGCGTCGTCCTTACCATAGTTGTCTCTCAAGAAACCACGCAAGTTCTTTGGAGCGTCAACGAGAAGGTCGTTCAAATGATCGCAAGCATCCATTGCAGCAACGGTTTCCTTGCTACCGATGTGGTTACGGAATGGAGTCGGGATGTTCATGATGGCATTGTAAGCGCCCTTGATAGCGTCGTCCAATTCCTGGAAGAACTGAGGGTCCTTAGCCTTTACCAAAGCTGCGATAGAGTTGTCTACGAAAGTATGGTCTTTTGAATCGATGGATGGAGTCAAGTTTCTGTGGCCGTAGTAAGCATTCTGGATAGAGACGATATTGTTGGAATAGTCTTCCTTAGAGTGCCAGCTGTACCAAGATTCCACAGCGTACAAAGCAGCGGTCTTGTCGCCTGACATATACAATTTGTAAGGGTCACCCAACTTAGCACCACCTACTTCAGAAGCGATATCGCTACAACCGTCAACAATCTGTTCTGCACATTCGATGTAAGACTTGAAACCGGTGGGGTTGTTAGGAGTACCTGGGTTCTTGAAGCCTTCAGCATAACCCCCAGCCCATTCGTCATACAACTTCTGTGAGTCGTTCTTCAACAAGTTGGCAACGACCTTAGTGTAGTTGTGCCAGCTCTTGGCATTCTTACTGGTGTACTCGATGTTGGCAGGGTCGTTGGCATCGGGAGTAGGATCAACGATAGTCTTGTCATCATCGTCGTCGTCAGAACAAGAAACGAACATTGTTGGCAATGCGAGGCTCATAGAAAGAGCCGCAGCATAAAAGTAACTTTTTTTCATAACTTTTTTATTTAAACATATAACAATTTTTACTTCTTGATGAACCAGCCTACATAAGCGATGCCGAGTGAAAATTCGTTCTCGCTGTTGTACTTGCTCGTACCAAACATCTTGCTGGTACCGATCTGTCGTGTGGTATAGTCTGCCTTGACCACGAGATTAGGCAAGGCGTACCAGTTCAGACCGGCGGTCCACATGCTGACCTGGTTACGTTTTTCAGCCACCAGACCGGCTTCCATCTTTTCCTGTGGGTTGTAGTATTCGTAGCGTGCGAATGGATAGATGGTCGGGAACTTGTCGCACTTGAAGAACGACTTGAGGTTCACACCGACTTCACCTCCATAGCTGACGGCTGTCTTAGCCACCGGAGTCAGACGTGAATAAGGAGATTTGTTAGAAAGACGTTTGTTGACCATGGTCACCCCGTCAGAATTTCCGAGGTTACCGTAAATCATATTACCTCTGACGGTAACATACTTATTTTTGTATTGAAGATCCGCAGAATAGATACGCACAGGAACCGAACCGATTTCAGCATAGTCCTGTACCTTATCGGAATTTGAGCCGGCATCGTGGCAATAGTAGAAAGAGCCACCGACCCGCAATCCAGGAACACCTTTATAGTCTAAACGTGCCACATAACCTGGAGAAGTAAAATTGTCTACTTCAAAAAGACCCTGTTTGCCACTGGCAATCCAGGTGTTACGATCAAAGCCGTTCGCATTCAGACCAGCGACCAACAGCAACTGGTAGTCGAAAGCGGCGTATCCCTTACCTAGGCTACCGAAGAACTTGATACCGGTTTCGTGCCAGGTACAGGGTAAGATAGTGCTCTCGCCTTCAGGACGCACGGTGCCGAAGAAGTTGACCGGTTCGTGATGACTATTGGTCAAGCCGAAGGGAACGATCATATGGCCGACACTGACATTGAAAGCGGGATGAATCAGACGGGTGATGTGGAACTGTTCCAGAGCGACTTCGCCACCCTTTTCGATTTCGGTCTCGTACTCACCATTTTCTGAGTTCTCGATTTCAACCGCATTGCCCGTACCACCGGCCTCGAATTCGATTTCAGCACCTAAAATCCATTTAGGAGTAAATTTATAGTCCAATGCCAAGACAAAACGAGGAATGGCGATGGTGTTACGATGATCTTTGGTATTTCCATCCAAAGCGCCATAGTAACGGTTCATACCGTAATCCTTAAAACTGGCAACGGCCTCACCGTAGCCACCGAAGCGGAAACGGCTGTAACCATCATTGTGCTGTGTAGACTTGTCTTCCGATTTGTGAGAAGTTACGGCTGTTGTTGCGGCAACAGCGTTTTCACCAGTAGTTGTTTCATTTGTTACAGCTTCTTCAGCCATCACTCCGTTAGCCATGCAAAGGAGTGAGCCCAAAGCTAATAAACTCTTAACGTTGTACATCTGATATTTTTTTTGTTTCGTATTTCGAAAAGTTTCCAATCGGAACAGTCTGTATAGGTGCTGCCTTCCTCCATCCTCGTTGCTCGTCACGAATCGAAGTGTTTCAGGTAGCCTATGGATCACCTATCATAAAATCGGATGGCATCCAATATCATTCCAACCATCATGGGATGAATAACTATCCTTGTTATTCGTTGTCTGAAGCATGCTGGGATTCCACATAAAAAGGTAGTTGTGATCACATGTCAGACCCCAGGAACACTCTTTACTTTGAGGAATGCCACACTATCGAACAGGTGCAAAAACACATCGGGCTGTGGACCTCACTCGTTTAAGAATGTTAATATTTTTTCTTTTTCTGCTGCAAAATTACAGGGTTTGTCAGAAGGGCACAATACCTACATCTCGGTATTTGACGAGAAAAAATAAGAACAAATAGGTATATTTCTTACCTTTTTATGGTTATCGGCTTGATGTTTTGTGCCAGACTCTTATCCATATAAGACAAAAACGAACATAAAAAGAGGTTTTTGGAGCATTAATTAAAAATTACAAAGTATTTTATAAAATATGATGAAAGCAGTAACTTTGCCACGAACAAGACAATCAACTAGATCTACCTATTATTTTTTTTACAGTCATGAACACAACTGGAATTTTTATGCTCGTCACCTTGGTGGCCTACTTTCTGCTCCTGATGATCATCGCCACACGAGCTACGAAAAAAAACGACAACGACACTTTCTTCCGCGCCGGACGACGCTCGCCCTGGTGGATGGTGGCTTTCGGTATGATTGGCGCCAGTGTCTCAGGCGTCTCCTTCATCTCCGTTCCGGGATGGGTGGGCGGTACCGGGATGACTTACCTGCAGATGTGTGCCGGTTTCTGCTTCGGTTATTTTGCCGTGGCTTTCCTCCTGCTCCCTCTCTACTATAAATTAAGACTCACCAGCATCTATGCCTATCTCGGCATGCGCTACGGAGAAGCCACCCATCGTACCGGGGCTTTTTTCTTTTTACTGAGTAAACTGACGGGAGCGGCAGCGCGGCTATATCTGGTCTGCCTGGTGCTGCAGGAATTTGTCACCGGTCCGTTGGGAATCCCCTATCCGCTCACGGCGGCACTCACCCTCCTATTAATATGGAGCTACACCCAGCGTAGCGGAACTGCGGCCCTGGTACGCACAGATGCCATTCAGACGGCCTGTCTACTGCTGGCGATGGTGGCCCTTCTAGTGGTGGCAGCCCAGCAACTACATCTCGACTTCACAGGAGTATGTACCACGATTTCTGGGAGTCCGATGTTCCGGTTCTTCGAATGGGACCCGAGCAGTAAGCAGGCTTTTTGGCGGCAGTTTCTGAGCGGTATCTTTATTGTGATTGTCATGACCGGTCTGGACCAGGACATGATGCAGAAAAATCTGACCTGCCGTACGTTGAAGGAGGCACAAAAAGATATGTGTGCCTACGGACTCTGTTTCTTGCCCGTCAACTTCCTGCTGTTGGCACTGGGTATCCTTTTGTATGCCCTGTATACGCAAAACGGTATGGCACTTCCGGCAGCGAACGACGACCTGCTTCCGCATCTGATTTCCTCCGGTGCCTTGGGAGCTGTGGTCATCATCCCTTTCACCATCGGTATTGTGGCCGCCGCTTTCTCCAGTGCCGACTCGGCACTGACGGCTTTGACCACGAGTTTCAGCGTGGACCTGCTGAAAGTGGAAGAGCGCAACTATTCCGAAGAAAAATCCAACCGGATCCGAAGGGTGGTGCATATCTGTATGGCGCTGGCCTTGTTTCTCTGTATCCTGGGCATCTATGCCATCGGCAGTCAGAATGTGATCGACACGATTTATGTCCTTGCGGGCTATACCTACGGTCCTTTGTTGGGATTATATACCTTCGGACTGATTACCCGGCGCCCGGTGTATGACCGTTGGGTACCGGCCATCGCCATCCTCTCCCCTCTGGCCTGTGGGGTACTGGACTATCTGGCACCGCGTCTGTGGCACTACCATTTCGGATATGAGCTGCTGATGCTCAACGGCATACTGACCTTTATCGGGCTCTACTTGATCAGTAAACCGAACACAAAGAAATAAGCGAAGGATGACTCCCCACAGTCCCCTCATCAGCTCAGTCTGAGACGGATACTCCACAGGAGGAGGTACCGATCTCAGACGGCGATAAGGGTGAAACGACGGGCAGCTATTCATTGCGATGTGCGGTAAGTACGTGGACCGGAATCTCCCCACGATACGCGTGTCTCAAATGTCACAAATGTCACCTGTCTTTTTCGTCATTAACACCTCCCCGGGTACTGAAATCTAAACTTTCAAAATTAGTATTAAAGGCCAGAGAAAAAGAGGAGAATAGCCTCTCCTCCCCCTCCGACTCACGACGATATGCCCTATTTCCGCTCATCGATTGGCATCTTCCCACAAAAAGAAACGAAAATCTTTGTCAATCAGAAATAAAAGCGTAATTTTGCCACGCTTTTCCACTCAACCGCTGTCGGGATGCAGAGTTCCCCGTTAAGTAGAGCCGGGACGGACAAACAATATTAAAAAAAATCGCAATGGCAGATTTAATTAAAATTGCTGAAGAAGCATTTGCTACGGGAAAACAGTTCCCTAGTTTCAAAGCTGGTGACACTGTAACAGTGGCATACAAAATCGTCGAAGGTAACAAGGAACGTGTACAGTTGTACCGTGGTGTTGTTATCAAAATCGCTGGTCACGGTGACAAGAAGCGTTTCACCGTACGTAAGATGTCTGGTACAATTGGTGTAGAGCGTATCTTCCCATTGGAATCTCCAAGCATCGACAACATCGAAGTAAACAAGGTAGGTAAGGTACGTCGCGCTAAGTTGTACTACCTCCGCGCTCTTACTGGTAAGAAGGCACGTATCAAAGAAAAGCGTACCACTAAGGAGGCTTAATCCTTCCTTTGAAGACGAAAAAGACAAGAGACTCCATTGGGGTCTCTTTTTTTTATTCGGTGGCCCTGCCGACAATGATTTAACGGACGAATCCAGATGTCGTCTTTTTGCAGGGCATCCCACCATGCGGGATTCGGGTCACGGGATTTCATCTGCCCCGGTCTGCTCGTCTTTTCTATATTTGAATCTCTAAATTCCATTTCGCCCATGTCTACAGTTTTATATTCATCTCCTATCTTCGGCCCCATCCACAGCCGCCGATTAGGAATCTCCTTAGGCATTAACCTGATGCCTTCCGACGGGAAACTCTGTACTTTTGACTGTGTCTATTGTGAATGTGGTTTCAACAACGACCACCGCACCCATACCCGACGTCCTTCCCGGGAGGAAGTGGCCTGCGCTTTGGAGAAACGACTCCAATCCATGCACGACGAGGGGGTACACCCGGATGTGCTCACTTTTGCCGGCAACGGAGAACCGACCTGTCATCCCCACTTTGCGGGAATCATCGAGGATACCCTCCGTCTGCGCGACGAATATTGCCCGAATGCCAAAGTCAGCGTACTGAGTAACTCCACCATGATTTTGCGCAAGGAGGTATTCGAGGCTCTGCTGAAGGTTGACAACAATATTCTCAAGCTGGATACGATTTCTCCGGAATATATCGCCCAGGTCGACCGCCCTACCGGCAACTATGATGTTCATAAGATCATAGAAGGACTGATGGCTTTCAATGGCAAAGTCATCATCCAGACCATGTTTATGAAGGGATATTCCAATGGTTTCAATGTCGACAACACCGGCGACGAGTATGTGCTCCCCTGGCTGGAGGTGGTCAAGAAAATCGCTCCTGAACAGGTGATGATCTATACCATCGACCGTGAGACTCCGGACCACGACCTGCTCAAGGCTACTCATGAGGAATTAGACCGTATCGTGAGTCTGGTCAAAGCTGAGGGTATTGCTGCCTCGGCTTCTTATTGATCACAGAAAGGGCCCGGTCCTACTCCCACAAGGAACAGGAGGGCCTTTTATTTTTCCCGGACTTCGGTAATGGTAAAAAATCAATTCATCAATTTTGAATCTTGGGTGATGACTTTATTTACCATTACTAAGCAAAAAGGACGGGAACAGGACTAGAGCCTCTCTCTCGTCCCTCTCATCCCGGAGCAGGAGAAGTACAGCTCTCCCTCTCTAGAGACAACGATCTCCTCCGTTTCTTTTCGCCCATCGGAAAATTCACCCTCTTTTTCTTTTCTTCATCTTACTTACACATTCGCAACGTGCTACAGAAAATACAACATTTCATCACCACCCAACGACTGCCACAACCTCCCGCTCCGCTACTCGTAGCCTTGAGCGGAGGAGCGGACAGCGTCGCCTTGTTGCTCATCCTGCAACAACTGGGTTATCGCATTACCGCCCTACATTGCAATTTTCATCTACGCGGAGCTGAAAGTGACCGGGATGAAAAGTTTGTCCGTGGGCTTTGCGAGAAACAGGCCCTTCCTCTGTTGGTCCAGCATTTCAATACTACGGAATATGCCGCCACCCGGAAAATCAGTATCGAAATGGCAGCTAGGGAATTGCGCTACAACTGGTTCGAGACCGTCAGAGAAGAGACCCACAGTCAGGCGATTGCCGTTGCCCACCATAGCGACGACAACGCGGAGACCTTGTTGCTGAATCTGATCCGGGGAACCGGTATCCGAGGATTAAAAGGTATGCTGCCTCAGCAGGAACACATCATCCGTCCTCTGCTGGGCGTACGGCGCTGCGAGATTGAAAATTTCCTAAAGGAGAGAAACCAAACGTATGTGACCGACAGCACCAATTTGGAAACGATATATAAAAGGAACCGCATCCGGCACGAACTGCTCCCCATGCTCCGGAAACTGAATCCGGCCATCGACGAGCAACTGGCCCAAACCGCACAACGGATGGCGCAGGCCGAACACTTATACCGATATGCCGTCGACCATCTGCAACAGGAAATCTGCACGCCCCTTTCCGATGGCATCCTCATTGATATCAAAAAACTGCTGGCGGAACCCACGGCCACCACGCTCCTCCATGAATTTCTACTCCCCTACGGTTTCAGTCCCGCTGAAATCGAGATGATGGGGACGCAGCTGCTTCGCCCAACCGGTACTTGTTTTCATTCGGCCACCCATGTGGCTGTGGTCAACCGCGGACTCTTGGAAGTGAGACAACGGCCTTGCTCCCTGTGCCCGACACCACTTCCGGCGACTGGAAAGATACAGTTGCCCGACGGAAAACTCCTCGTGGTCCAGTCCCTGAACCGAGAGGATCTGACTCAGATTCCCAAGCAAAGTGACCGGGTGGCGCTCGATTGCCAATGCCTGCAAGGCCAACTGACGGTCAGAAGTACCCAGGAGGGAGACCGCTTTCAACCCTATGGGATGAAAGGTACCAAACTGGTGAGCGATTATCTGACCGACCGCCACCGTTCGCTGATCGACAAACAAAAAGCGCTCGTCCTGTGCGACGAACAAGGAATCGTATGGCTGGTCGGTGAACGGATCGCCCAGCGCGCGGCGATAACGGACGCCACACAAAAGGTACTGCTACTTGCACTACAATAAAAGAATAGGGATTGCTGCGTTGAGAAAGTAAAGTCAACAGGCTGTGGATAACTTTTCTCCGAATTGTGGATAACTTTTTTTAAGCCTAAAATAAACAGGTGGGAAAGAATCGATTAAAAAGTGTCCTAAGTGACGAAAAAAATATACCACTTTAAAAAACTGGAATCCAAACTTTTAATAAATAAATTCACCAACTCTACGAAAAAGAGTTGGTAAATTCAAAAAAAATTGTGAACTTTGTAATCCCGTTTTAAAAAGAGCCGGATTTAAGATATATGGATACATTGGCTGCTGGGAAGTGGATTACTTGCCTCAAAAACATAAGCACACAACTGCCTACCGAAGTATATAATACTTGGTTCTCAGAATTAAAGTATGTCAGCTACAAAGCAGACACACTTACCATCAGTGTGCCCGCAAAAATGGTAAGTGAGTTCATCTCTAAACATCACAGAGAACTGATTCAGCGCAATTTGATCGAAGTCTTCGGTCCGAATATCCGCTTGGTTTGGCACGATGCCCAGGCCGAGTCGGAAAACAAGCAGCGCGTTGAGCTCCATAAACAGGATCTGAACACGAGTTCCAAGATCACGACTCCCGGCCGCAAGCTTCCCCCACTGAATCCACAGCTGAACGCTTATTATACCTTCAATAATTTCGTGGAGGGCAATAGTAATAAGCTGGCGAGATCAGTGGCCTTGACTATCGCTGAAAATCCGGGACAGACTACTTTCAGCCCTTTTTTCCTCTACGGTCCTTCTGGGGTTGGTAAAACCCACCTGATCAATGCCCTCGGTGTACATCTTCATGAATTGTATCCAGAAAAGCGTGTGCTCTTTGTGTCGGCACATATTTTCCGTGTACAGTATACCGAGTCCGTCATCCACAATACGACCAACGACTTTATCAATTTCTACCAGTCCATCGATGTATTGCTGATTGACGACTTCCAGGAAATCACAACGCGGAAAACGCAGGAAGCTTTCTTCCATATCTTTAATCACCTGCAGCAGAACCGTCGCCAGATTGTCATTACCTGCGACCGTGCGCCGGTAGAATTCGAAGGTATCGAAGACCGTATGCTGACCCGTTTTAAATGGGGTATCGTCGCTCAGATGGACAAGCCTGATGTGGCACTGCGTAAACGGATCCTGCTTTCGAAGATTCAACGTGACGGGCTTTCCTTCCCTACGGAGGTCATCGACTATATCGCCCAGAATGTGGAGAGCAGTGTACGTGAGCTCGAGGGTATCCTCAACTCGGTGATGGCCTACTCCGTCATGGACAACCGGGAAATCGATACGGATCTGACCGCCCGCGTCATCGGCCGTGTGGTCAATCTGGAAAAGAAAGAACTCAACACGGAGGACATCATGCAGAGCGTGAGCCAGCGCTATGGTCTGAAGGTGAAGGATCTGACTTCTAAATCACGTAAACAGAACATTGTCCAAGCTCGTCAGCTGGGCATTTACCTCTGCCATAAATACACAGATACCTCCTATTCCCAAATCGGCCGTATCTTTGGCGGACGCGACCACTCCACCATTCTTTACAGTTGTGAACAGGTGGGCCACCGCATTGCCATGGATAAGGACTACCGGCATGAGGTGGAAGCGATTGAAGCATTATTAAAAAAATAAAGACTCTTCAGGATGATGAAAACTATTGGTTATGTATTTTCTGCAGCCTCTTTGTTGCTGGCGCTCTCTGCCTGCAATCCTGAAGACCGGTCGGGAGAACAGCCTTTTGCACCTACGGTAGTCAATAAGGGTTATCAGGTGGAAGCAGATTCCTGCTTACTCATCGGCGAGGTCACCTCTTCTCCGAACAGCCGTCTGAAAGGTTGCGGTTTCCGTTATGGCAACTACAACACAGTGGACACCTTGCGACTGGAAGTAGCCAGTGAAGAGGCCTTGAACAATTTTACAGCTTATACAAAGAGACTAGAGCCGGGTACCTACTATGCGGTGGCTTTTGCCCAGAACGGTATGGGAAAAGCTTTTGCACCGGACTCCATCTACTTTACCATTGAGAAATAACGGGAAACCATTTTTCTTAAATAAAAAGAACGCGGATTTTCTAACTGCTGTCGCAGCAAGAGAAAATCCGCGTTCGACTTTTTATCGGACTGCCGGTACTGGGAAGATTTGGACCGCCGGTACTGGGAATCATCGGACTGCCGGTACTGGGAATCATCGGACTGCCGGTAATGAGAAGAATTGAACTGCCGGTACTGGAAATCATCGGACTGCCGATACTGGGGATGGGCTCCTCCGGACTTCCGTTTTTTCAGGGCTACCCTATCAAAAGCTGGTCGGCAGTACGTCCTCATCGTCCAGAATGGAGTTGTCTTTTCCTTTCTGCTGTCGCCATTCTTTATTCTTCTTCCCTTTCTTTTTCCCTCCGATATGACGGAACTTATAGATAAAATGTAACATACCGTAGGAATGGATGCCGTTGTTCCAGGAATCGCTTCGGCGGGTAGCACTGATGAGGTGGCTCACGTTGCTCTGCTGGCGAAGAATATCATACCACTGCAAACTGATGGTGGCTGCTTTTTTCTTTAAGAAGCTATAAGCGATCTGCAGATTCCACCACCATTCGTCCGTATTCATCTGGGCATTCGGATATCCTCTTCGGGAATTGACTCTGATATCTGAGGAGAAAGAGAGTCCCATATCAAAATTCAGATTGGTGTTGACGCCATAGGAATAATCCCAGGTATCACGGTCGTTTTTCTTCCGGAGATTGGAACGGGAATGATTGTAAGACAGTGTCCCGAAAGTACCTACTTCCAGCCAACGCTTACGGTAGGCGAGATTCAGCCGTTCCCGCAGACCGAGGGTACGGGTGGTATTTTTCTGAATATCGGCATGGGCAAAGATGGTTTCATAGTCGGCATAGTCGGAGGCTACAGAAGGGGCTAGTGGCCCAGACGTCCCTGTTCCGCTCGTAAAGGAACTAATATAGCCCACGGCGTGATTATACCCTGCACTCGTATTCGTCGCAAGGGTAAAGACTTTTTCTTTGCCCAGTCCGATATTGAAATTGTAGTTGCTATGGATATTCCAGTTACCGTTGATGTTTTGCGGTCGATGGTAACGGATACCTGTACTCTCGTCGTAAACGGAAAGTTGACTGACGGCATTCTTGGTGTTACTGAAACGGAGTCCGAAGGACATGCCCCGCTGGTGTTCGACCTGGTAACCACGGTACCCCAGTTCGAAGGCATTGTTCCAACTGGGATCTAATCCCGGATTACCCATCGTCACATTCAGGGGATGGGAATTATCGACCACCGCCAGAAGGTCCGTCATGGAAGGCTGAGAAGACACCCCACGATAACGGAATTCCAGGTTATTGTGTTTGTCGATACGGTAACAGAAATTCAACTGCGGGGTCACGACAAATACATCGCGCACGATGACGGTGTCGAGATGCTGCCCCGGCCGTTCATAAGCCATTTTAGTACGTTCCGGATTGAAGTTTACCCCAGCCGTAAATCGGATGGTTTTGGTGTTGTAACGGAGATTGAGGTTGGCAGTATGGTCGAGATAACGGTAGGTGGCCGACTGACTGTTGAAAGAGTCACGCACAGTTTCCAGCACATCACTGCTGGGTAAGCTTCCGATGGGTGGAAAATGCAGCGAGTCGCACCATTCCCCGTCTTCGATACCGATACGGTCCAAATTGTAACGTGCCCGCTCACTCTCCGTATATTTATTGCTGAAAGCATATCTGGCCTCAGCGAACCAATGCTGGGTAATGGGTTCCACGTAACCGACCTGTATCCGGTAATTCCATTTCTCGGAAGGTACATAAGTATGCTGGTTCAAGTATCTCCCGGGCCGACCATTATAATAATAGATATTGGAAATGGAGAAAGCGGTGTTCTTACTGTGGTCGTAACCGCCGGAGATGCCCAAAGAAACATTTCTCCCCTTGGCATTGAGACGTCGTACCAGATTCAGACTGGCACCGACACTTCCGTCCTCACGGTTACCTTTGTTATATCGCTGACTCTTATTGACCGCCATGCGCTCCAGCAACGTATCAGGAGTTTCCATCCATAGGCTGTCCAAAGGTGACACCATTCCCTCCAGTTGAAAAGGGTCGTCATTGAAAGTGGCTGTACGGGAATCTCCATGGTTATGGCCTTTCCCAACTTTAAGACTTGGTCGGAAACGGATATTCGTCATCGTATCAGGATTCCACTCCAACTGGAAGTTGGCACCGAAATGGGTGGAATTTGCATAACTCTGCTCCAGGTTACTTCTATAGGAATTCGTGGAACCGTTCGACAGATAATTCTCAATCTCCGACTTGGACAGTAAATCGGAACTCAGATGGTTAAAGTTCAGATTACCGCCGAGTTCGATTTTGCCCGCTTCCTTCTTCTTTTTACCGTTGGCCCAGAAGAAATCCATACCCGTATTCTGACGGTTGACCAGTCCTCCTCCATGGCGCTTCCGCTTCCCGCCGAAACTCTTGTCACTGACATTATTGGCCGATCCATAAGCGGAAACCCGACTATGATCGGTGAATCTTGAAGCAAACAGTTTGGCGAAATACCGGTCGTCCGTACCATAAGCCAGGTCCGTATTGCTGACTATGGTCTGGTTGAGTTCCCGCTTGGTCACAATGTCCAGTACGGGATAGTCCTCTCCATCCTCGATGCCGGTCTGCTCGGTATATTCACTTTGTTTATCGTAGGCCTTGATTTTACTGATCCAGTCACTCGGAAGGTTCTGCAAGGCGACATCAATCTGTCCCTTGAAAAAATCCTTGCCATTGATCAGGAATTCCTTGATCTGCTTTCCGTTCCAGGTGATGGTGCCGTTGTCCTCAATTTCTATACCTGGGAGCTGTTTGACCAGCGCCTCCAGTGTGGCACCTTCCGGCACACGATAGGCTGCGGCATTATACATCGTCGTATCCTCCACCTGTTCCACCTTGGCCGCTGTGGCGGTCACGGTAGCCGTCCCCAGCAGCTGTTCGTCGTGACTCAGCACCAGACGGCCGAAATCATATTCCTGTCGGGAACGGTTGATCTCCAAAGGTTTATATTGGGTTTCATAGCCGATAAAAGATATTTTCAGGAGATAGGTACCCGGTTGCTTCAAGGCCAAACGGAACATCCCTTGGGAATTGGTCTGGACCCCGGTAATCAGGGTACTGTCGGGACGCAAAACCGCTACGGTGGCGAATTCCACAGCCAACATGCCGGGACTTTCCACAATATTTCCCTTGAGAACAAATTGTTGAGCATTTGCAGAGATTCCGCAAAACAAACTGATAAGCAGTACTAATATTTTATTTTTCATAGTTTATTCAGAAGCGGATCCTTTCCCCTCTGTTTATAGTTTTTCATAACTCTCCATCCTTCCTCGTATACCACTCTTCAGACAGGGCTAATATTCTAAAAGCTGCCCATCGCGATAAGGACGGAGAGTCATCTGGATGATCTAGTATTGGAACACCCGTAAAAGGTAGACCATTTATTGCTTAGACAGGCAAAAGTAAGAAAAGTTAAAAGAAAAAAAGAGGAAAGCATCATTTTTTAGCGATTCAAGAAAAAGGCCTCCTTTCATGGGATGAAAGGAAGCCTTTATGATTGCTAGCATAACTGGTGTCTCGTTTCGCAGCACAGCGGTATCAATGGAAACCGCCGTAGCTACCTGGGCCATGACCACCACGGCCTGGATAACCTCCACGACCCGGTCCACGTCCGGAGCCTTGTGGATAATATCTTGACTTTTGGTCTTCTTCGGCCTTCTTACCGCCATTGCCACCGAAGATATTCAACTTGTAGATGAAATGTACCATACAGTAGGAATTGATGGCATTGTTCCAAGAGTCGGTACGCATCATGGCGTTGACCATACGGCTGACGTTGCTCTGCTTCTGCAGGATATCATAGAACTGGAGACTGATGGTGGCTGCTTTGTTCTTCAAGAAACTCTGGGAGAGCTGCGCATTCCAGAGCAGTTCGTTGGTATTCATCGAAGCGTCAGAAAAACCACGACGGGAACTCATGGATATATCGGTAGACAAACTCATTCCCCAATCAAAGTTGAAATTGGCATTGGCACCGTAAGAGAAATTCCAGGTATCCATATTGTTGTTCTCCTGCAATTCTGAACGGGAGTGGTTGTAGTTGACTCTACCCAGAAGACCCACATCAAACCAGTCCTTACGATAGTTCAGACGCAGATTCTCCCGGAAGGCCCAGGTACGGGTCTGGCTTTTTTCAATATCTGCCTGGTCGAAGATGGAGGTATAGTCCCCGAACTGAGGGGTGCTGAAAAGAGCTGTGGGAAGAGAACTGCCCTCACTGCTGAAAGCACTGACATAGCCCACAGCGTTGTTATAGCTCACATTGGAGAAGGAAGACAAAGTCAGGAGTTTTTCCTTATCCAGGCCGGTATTGAACATGAACATGGCCCGCGCATCCCAGTTGCCGTTGATATTCTCCGGACGGGTGTAACGCACACCGGTAGCCTCATCATATACCATGAGATTGCTCACGGAATTCTTCGTCTGACTGAACATCAGACCGCCACCGATGCCTTGCTGGTGCAACGGGTTGTAACCACGATAGAAGATGCGGAGACTGTTGTTCCAACTCGGTTTCAACCCCGGGTTACCCATGGAGATGTTCAATGGATTGGAGTTGTCGACCACGGAAAGCAGGTCCGTCATGGAAGGTTGTGAAGAAGAACCACGATATTTGATGTCCAAGTTGTTGGTCTTGGAGAATCGGTAACGGAAACGAAGCTGAGGTGACACGTTGAAGACATCTCTGGTGATCAAAGTATCGATATGCTGTCCTGGACGCTCATATTCCATCTTGGTACGTTCGGGATTCAGATCAACGCCGGCATTGAAACGGATGGCCTCATTTTGGAAACGCAGGCCGACATTGGCCGTATGGTCCATATAACGATAAGTGGCATACTGGCTGTTGTACAGGTCACGCGCTGCGTTCAACAGTTCGTCGGTGGTTGGCAAAGTTCCGATAAATGGAGCCAGGTCCGGGTCATTCCACGTGTAGTTCGGGTCGTCGAGAATCTGATCCAGATTGAAACGGGAACGGTTGTTGTCGGTGTACTTATAACCGTATGTATAACGGGCCTCGGCAAAGAGATTCTTGGTCAAGGGTTCCACATAGCCTGCCTGCAGACGATAGTTCCAGTTAGTGGCTGGAGTGGTACTGTACTGGTTCAGGTATTTGGGAGCATCGCCGTTGTAATAGGCAATATTGGATACGGTGAAATTATTATTTTCACTTTCCCCGTAACTACCGCTGGCTTTGAACGAGACATTGCGTCCGTTCTGACTTAAACGGCGAACCATATTCAATTCACCGCTAACAGAATTACTGGTATTGTCGCCTAAAGTCTGACGCTGGTTGCGGTTCACGGCAATAGCTTCAAGGTCTTCATTTTCCTGACCGAAAAAGATGCTGTCGAGAGGACTGAACATATTCTCCAGACGGTAAGGGTCATCGTTAAAGGTGGCGGTCAAGCTCTGTCCGTTGTTCTTGGAACTGCTATGGCTATAGCTCGGAGTAAACTTGATACTGGTCAAACTGTCCGGATGCCATTCCAGACTCAAATGTGCAGCAATACTTTGTACAGAAGAAGAATTTTTGTCAAAACTGTTGCTGAATGAGCTGTTGGAACCTCCAGAGAGAAACATTTCCGAAGCCGTGGTAGATACCTTATCGGTTCCCGTATAATTGTAGTTCACACTACCGGCCAACTCCAGTCGTCCGGCTTCTTTTTTATCTTTTCCGTTTTCCCAGGTGAAATCGATACCGGCATCCTTATGGGCAATCAGACCGTTATTGCCACCGAAACCTCTATAACTGCCAAAACCGGTGTCATTGATGTTGTTGAGAGAAGCATAGGCGGATACACGACTGAAATCTGTAAAATGGGAAGCGAAGAACTTACCGGTATAACGTTCCTCTGTACCATAGCCCAAGTCGACATTCGATGTGAACGACTCATTGAACTGGCGCTTCGTCATGATGTCGAGTACGGTTCTCTCCTCGCCATCGTCTATACCGGTCATCTCAGCGTAGTCGCTTTGTTTGTCGTAAGCGCGGATACGGCTGACCATGTTCACGGGCAGGTTCTTCATGGCTACATTTTTCTGTCCCTTGAAGAAATCCTTACCGTTCACCATGAGTTCCTTGACCTCCTTACCGTTCCAGGTGATCTTGCCATTTTCGTCGATTTCGACACCAGGCAACTGTTTCACCAAGGCTTCCAAAGTGGAACCTTCTGGTACACGGTAAGCGCCCGCATTGAATATAGTGGTATCTTCTTTCTGTTCCACACGAGCCAATGCAGCCTTGACCACAGCCTCACTGAGCAACTGCTCGTTGTCGGATAATTGAATCAATCCGACTCTGGCCATAGGAGCCTGTGCACTGATCTGCACATTTTTATACTGGGTCGCCATTCCAAGGAAAGTGACACGCAAAATATAATCTCCTGCAGCTTTGGGAGACAATACGAACTGCCCTTGTTCACCGGTCTTTGTACCCGTCACCAATGTACTGTCAGACTGCAACAAAGCCACCGCAGCATATTCTACCGCATTCTGGGTCTTTGCATCCACTACTCTTCCCACGACTTTAAACTGCTGAGCCATCGCCGTAACAGCAACGAGCAAGAGCAACACTAGGAAGCCAAATCTTTTTGTCATATCTTATCTTTTAAAAATTATCGGGGGTTCTCAGAAAATCTCTGTCTTTTTCTGAACATTACCCGTTAGATACGCCTATTGCGTAAAAGTTCAATCCACAACGGCGAGAAAACCGGACAAACCGTCTCTTTTTGAATTTATTAAGATATGAATAGAAATGTAAACGTATAAAAGAAGGAAAAAGGAGGATACGACAGGTGGCATAGGTGGCGCGTAAACGCCGGTGATACCCGCCCCCGGTCATCAATGAGGGCCGCTTATTCGCCCTATGAATGATGATGAAGGGGCGCACGTCTACCACACCTTACCGATGCTCAGGTCAGTACATGGGAATTCAACCAGGGAAAACTTATCCTGAAAATCATTCCAAAGAAATCGTTTCGCCACTAACGGGCAGACGCTTTCTTCGCTTTCTTGATAGCCGGATGATCTCCCTTCTTGCTCCCCTTACTATCGGACTTTAGATCGTTTTTGGCGTCTGCTTTAGCGATAGTTTTCCCCCCAGCTTTCTTTTTGCCTGGAAAGATATTCAACTTATAGACAAAATGCAACATCGCATAAGAGTTGATGGCATTGGTCCAGGAGTCACTCCGCTGCATGGCATCCACCCGACGGCTGACATTGCTCTGACGATGCAGAATGTCATGGAACTTAAGACTGATGGTAGCGGCTCTCTCTTTCAAGAAACTCTGAGAAATCTGCGCATTCCATAGCAGTTCGTTCGTATTCATGGACGCATCGGAGTAACCACGGCGGGAACTCATCCGAATATCAGTAGAGATGGACAGACCAAAGTCAAAATTGAAGTTGGCATTACCTCCATAATCATAACGCCAGGTATTCATATTACTTCTTTCCTGCAACTCAGAAGAGGAGTGGTCGTAGCTGAGGGACCCGCTCAGACCGATGTCAAAGAGATCGGTACGGTAACCCATGCGCAGACGCTCATTCACCCCTAGACTGCGGGTGATGTTCTTTTGGATATCCGCACGGTCGAAAACCTCATCGTAACGGTCTGTCTCTCCTCCCTGAGAGAGAAATTGACTTGGACTACCCGCATCCGCGCTCGCAAAAGAACTCACGTACCCCACGTGGTTGTTGTATTGAAAATAGGTGGAGGTAGAAATCGTAAATTTCTTTTCCTTGCCCAATCCTGTATTATACATCACATAGGAGTTGGCATTCCAGTTGCCGTTGATATTTTGTGGACGGGTATAGCGCACACCGGTAGATTCGTCATAGACCAACAGGTTGCTGACCGATCTCCCGGTCTGACTATAATCGGCTCCGGCATAGATTCCCCCTTGACGCTCCGGATCATATCCACTGTAGTTGAAAGAAAGGCTATTTGTCCAAGAAGGCTTCAATCCGGGATTTCCCATAGATATACTGAGCGGATTGGAATTATCTACAACGGCCAAAAGATGGGTCATAGAGGGCTGAGACGCCCAACCACGATACCGGAATTCCAAGGATTTCATTTTGTTGAACCGATAAGTGAAACGGGCATCTGGAAGCACCTGGAATACATCTCGGGTAATCAGGGTATCAATATGCTGTCCCGGACGGTTATATTCCATCTTGGTCTTCTCCGGGTTCAGTTTCACCCCGACATTCACACGAAGTTTTTCCGTTTTATACTGCATCGTGAGGTCAAAAATATGGTCGAAGTACTTGTACGTGGCGTATTGACTATTCTGCAGGTCTCTGACCGCCGCCAAACTATCAGCGGTAGTCGGTAGGCTACCCAGGAAAGGTACCTCTGACGGATTTCCCCATTGGCCACCGAGTTGATCCAGATTGTAACGCGACCGGTCTGTATCCGTAAATTTATACCCATAGGAATAACGCAATTCCGCCACCCATTCCTTGCTGATGGGCTCTGCATACCCCATTCGTATGTTATAGTCCCAGTTTTTAGACGGAGTGGTACTATATTGATTCAGAAAACGTCCGTCCTGGCCGTTGAAATAATAGATATCGGAAAGGGAGAAAGCATTGCTCTCACTCTTTCGGAATCCTCCCTTGGCGCGTAACGATACATTACGTCCCTTACTGTTGAGCCGTCGCAATAAGTTCAGGTCCAGAGTCAAAGAATTACTCTCATTGTCTCCTAAAGAACGATGGGCATTGCGGTTGACGGCAATTTGCGCCAACGCCGGATGGATGTGGGGAGCAAAGAGACTATCTAAAGGGGAAACCATATCTGGAATCGCATAAGGATCGGCATTGAAAGTTGCCGTTCGGCTTTCTCCCTCGTTATCTCCGTAATTATGACTGAAGGAAGGACGGAATTTGATACTCGTCATGGAATCAGGATTCCATTCCATACGAAAATTAGTACCTATATAAGCCGAACTGTAGGAGTTTCGGTTCATGCTGTTACTGAAAGAGCTACCACTACCGGAGGAAAGGAAGGTCTCTGAAGAAGAAGTAGAGATCATATCCGTCCCCGTATAGCCATAATAAGCACTTCCTCCGATTTCGAACCTACCGGCCTCCCGCTTCTGCTTATCGTTGGTCCAGGAGAAATCGAGTCCTCCACTTTTATTAGAAGATAATCCACCTCCCCCATTACCATAATGATATCGATCCACATTTCCGATTGAGACATAGGCGGAAACCCGGGAACGGTCTGTAAAACGTGAGGCGAAGAGATCTGCTGAATAGCGGTCCTTGGTACCATAAGCCAAGTCTACATTGGAAATCCAGGAATGGTCGAGTTTGGCTTTGGTACTGATATCCAAAACGGCCTTTTCTTCTCCATCGTCAATACCGGTCTGCTCGGTGTAGTCGCTCTTCTTATCGTAGGCCTTGATTTTGCTGACCAGATCGGAAGGTAGATTTTTCATGGCGACATCTTTATCGCCCTTGAAGAAATCCTTTCCATTGACCAGCAGTTCGTTGATTTTCTTGCCTTTCCAAGTAATGGAGCCGTCTTCTGCCACCTCGATACCGGGCAACTGTTTGATCAATGCTTCCAGCGTGGAACCTACGGGCACCCGATAGGCCCCGGCATTAAACACGGTGGTATCCTCCTTTTGTTCGACTTTTGCAAGCACGGTTTTTACAATGGCTTCGCCAAGCAGATGGTCGTTGGTGGACAAAAGGATGTCGTTCAACTCCTGATTTTTATGGGAAGACTTGAGCTCTATATTTTGAAAATGGGGTACATATCCCATAAAGGAGACCTTGAGGATATATTTGCCTGCTGCACGATATTTGAGTTCAAAACGACCTTCCGCTCCGGTATTGGTCGCAGCGACAGCCGTACTGTCGAGACGAAGCAGTCCGACACTGGCATACTCAATGGGATGAAGACTTAGGCTATCTGCAACTTTTCCCTGGATTGTATACGACTGGGCGAAAAGTAGACTAGTATTAATTAACAGAGACAATAAGATACAGATTCTTTTACTAAACATGTGGACGTCTTAAATATCAGTGATTTTGAACTATATAGGAAACAGATGCAAAGATACATCATTTAGCAGACATCCACCGAAAGAGATTCCGGTAAAAATCTAAAGAACCGTTGGGGGGAAGATACTTAACGCCAAGTTAGTTTACTCCAAAATAGGAGACGAACAATAATCGGAAAGCCGCGATAAGAAATAGTACTGAAGCGGAAGATAGAACACAGATCATCTAGGATGCATTGGGAATCACTACAAAAAATATCGCGACATTAAAATCTGTAGTACACCCGAAGGGAGCACCTCTAAATAAAGATGGCTGTTTCTGTGGAAGTTACAATAATAAGTTGCGCAAGATGGGTGAACAGGATCAGTACGGAATCCGGGGCAACAGCCCAAACGGAGGCGGACTGACCAAGAGAGGACAAGAAGCATATAGGCAGCAGACCTCACCGCGCCATCAAGGATTCCCCTAAAAAAAATGCCGCAGAGAATAAATTCCCCACGGCACTTCCTGCGTATGTACAAAAATATATTATTTATTTCCTTCAGCTTTGATCTGCTCGTTGACAGCATTGATCTTCTGTACAAGTACATCAAGATCCCCCTTGAGACGTTCAATCTTACCTTCGATTTCGTCTACCAAACTGTTACCCTTGCTAGATTTTGAATTGAAGAAAGTCAAATTGGTCTCGTAGTTCTGAATTTCCTGCTTCTTGGACTCATAAGCATTCATCAAACGAGTACGTTCACGAGTCAGTTCGTTACCACCCTTTTCAGAAACATTCTTCTTGAAGTTTTCCAAATGACGACGGCCGGCATTGACATGCAGTTCCTGATAGATCTTATCACAAGCTTCACGATAACGCTTGTAGATTTTTTCCTTCTTACGGAAAGGAACATGACCCACCTCGTTCCACTGTGCCTGCAAATCACGAACCGCCTGCAACAAATTGTCACCACGGTTTTCGTAAAGGGCTTCCAACTGAGCGATGATGGCGTTCTTCTTTTCGAGGTTAGCCTCTTCTTCCTGACGCTGGCCAGAAGTTGCGGCATTCTTCTTCTCGAAGAAGTAGTTGCAAGCAGTATTGAAACGGTTCCAGATGGTCTCGGATACCTTATGTGCCACAGGACCGCTCTTCTTCCATTCCTTCTGCAAAGCAATCAGCTTATTGGTGGTAGCTCCCCAGTCTGTGCTGTCCTTCAAAGCCTCAGCCTGCTCACAGAGCGCATTCTTCACGGCCAGATTCGCTGCAAAAGTTTCACGGGTATTCTTGTAGAACTCAGTCTTCTTCTGGAAGAAACTGTCACAAGCAGCACGGAAACGTTCGAAAATCTTGGTATTCATCTTCTTCGGAGTGAAACCGATGGTCTTCCATTCAGACTGGATGTCCAGCACTTCCTTAGTGGCCTTGTCCCAGTCAACAAAAGTCTTGCATTCTGCTGCGACCAAAGCCTCTGCCTTTTCGCAAAGCACTTCCTTCTTGGCCAGATTGTCTTCTTCCTGAGCCTTCAAGCCTTCGAAATGTGCCTGATGACGCTTGTTCACGATAGTTGAAGCCGCCTTGAATCGGTTCCAGATTTCATCACGCAATTCCTTAGCCACAGGACCTGTTTCACGGAATTCATGATGCAACTGCTGCAACTGATGGAAAGCAGATACAGGATCCTCCACCTCAGCCAACTTTTCTGCAGCCTCACAGATGTGAGTCTTGATTTCCAAGTTCTTCTTGAAATCGTAAGCACGGAATTCATGGTTCAAACGAAGCTGATCGTAGAAATTCTCCACATAGAGCTGGAAGTTCTTCCACAATTCAGTGGCGTTTTCTGCAGGAACATTCTTGATTTCCTTGAAATCGTTCTGCAACTGCTTGAAAGCGTCATAATTCTTATCAGCATCTTCAGGAGTAGCGCCCATATTCTTGATCTGCTCAATGATAGCGAGCTTCTTCTCCAGATTATCTTGTTTCTCCTTTTCAGCAGCTTCCACCGCTTTAGCACGGAGTTCACGAATCAATGACATTTGTGCCTTGAAGTTTTCTTCTTCAGCATCGGGGGACGGTACAAAATTTTCTGCGACACCACCTCCGGCAATAAAAGCCTCACGCTCAGCAACTGCTTCTGCATTGTGTACACGGTAATAAGTCTGCTTCAAAGCCTCGAGCTCTGCGCGGTCAGCCTCTCCACCATTGTGTACGATCTCTTTCAGGCGTTCAATGACCCCTTCCTTAGAAGTCGGCAACTGACGCAACTCTTTTTCTTCAGTAGTATCTTCCTCAGCTACTGCAGCTGTAACTACCTCAGCCACCTGGTTTTCGATTTCAGCGGCAGCATTTACATTTTCAGCCACAGGGGCTTCATTCTTAGTCTCTTCCACTTCGGGAATTTTGTTCTCGTCCATAATTGACAATGTACTTAATTACGTTTTGCGTATAATGATTTAAGATGTGGGGTGGCTATTCCCCACGTTATTGAATTGCAAATAAAGTTAATTTTATTGTGATAGCAAAGTTTTTGAGAAAAATTTTACTTTAAGCCGATTAAATACAAGTTTTCCGGCAGGTATTATCAGAAAAATGGCACAATACCTTTATCCGTCAGCTCCAGCGGAATCTAGATTTCCTTCGAGACTCCCTCCTAGCGCTCTCCTGCCGAAATCATCCTGCCACGACCAGCAATGCAGATCAGCAATGCAGATCAGTCGCTCCTCATCAAATCCAAGTCTTTCTACGGAACAAAGCATAGAAAATACCGGTGACGACAATGGAAAGCACGATGACGAGCGGGAAGCCCCACTTGAAAGCCTCCATTCCCGAAACAAGGTTCATACCGAAAATACTGGCGATCAACGTCGGGAACATCAGGATAATGGAGATAGAAGTCATCTGCTTCATCACTCCCGACATATTGTTGTTGATAATACTTGCATAGGTATCCATCGTAGAAGCCAGGATATTGGCATAGATATTCGTCGTCTCCCGTGCCTGGTTCATTTCAATAGTGACGTCCTCAATGAGGTCAGCGTCCAGCTCATCCACCGGAAGTTTGAACTTCAGTTTAGAAAGCAGAGTCTCATTGCCACGTATGGACGTGATAAAATAAGTCAAGCTATCCTGTAGACGGGAAAGACCGATGAGGTCCTCGTTATCAATCTTCTTGTCCAAATTACGTTTGGCCTCATCAATCAGAATACTGATCTGCTTCAATCGTTTCAAATACCATACGGCAGAAGAAAGGAACAACCGGAAGACCAGGTCCACGGAATCCGTGAATCCCAGATTACGTTTCTGTTGATAAGAGACAAAGTCGATCATCATATTCGTCTCATAGTTGCAGACAGTGATGCAAATTCCCTTGTTGAGAATAATACCCAATGGAATCGTTGTATGCGGTGTACGTGAACGAACCTCCTTGACATAAGGGATACGTAAAATAATGAGCGTCCATCCTTCGTCATAGTCATAACGAGAACGTTCGTCTTTATCTCGGATATCGTCTAAAAAATAATCAGGAATTTTAAGTTCGTTGAAGAGATAATCTTCATCTTCAGGAGTCGGACAGGTCACCTGTACCCAACAATTGGGTTCCCACTCCTCTAAAGTACGCAGCGTGTTGTTGATATTCCAGTAAGTTCGCATAAGCTGTTCCTCCAAGCAAAAAGAAATCTAAACGGGAAGAAGAGCAAGTCCACTTTCCGTTTATCAGTTTTTATTTTCCGCGTGATAGTCGTCCATTAGGATTATACAAAATTGATTTTATCAGGGCAAATTTACTAAAAATTCAAATGAGGCATCTATTCCTTCACGATTTTTTTTATTTCTCCGATAGCTTCCAAGTTTTTTGAGAAAAAACTCCCCTAACCCTTAACTTCTAAATTCTAACTATAACTTCTTACGACTCAACCCTAATTTCTAAATTTCTCCCTCCCCCCCCTCACTCCCCTCCCCCCTCCCTCCTAACTCATAACTCCTCACTGATAATAACTCCTCCCTTCTCCCTCCTAACCCCTCACTGATAATAACTCCTCCCCCCTCCCTCCTAACTCCTCACTGATAATACCTCCTCATTCCTCCCTCCTAACTCCTAACTGATAATAACTCCTCCCCCCTCCCTCCTAACTCCTAACTGATAATAACTCCTCATTCCTCCCTCCTAACTCCTCACTGATAATAACTCCTCCTTATAAAATAAATTTCCTCCTCTCTCCTCTCTTCTCACTGAAAAAAACTACCTTTGTCGATATGAAAAAATATCTATTGATTATCCTTAGCCTATGCTGGGTCACCTCCTTTTATGGACAGACCATCATCGACCTCAAACCCGGCGGAAAGGTCCGCTCCAAAACCATGGAAGAGTACCGGCAAGAAGAACCAGGATGGGCGGAAAAGCAGAAAGCGGATTCACTGCAATACAACGACAACTTGACCCGCGCCCTCAACGCACTTTATCGCGACTCGCTCAATCAGGCAGAAGAACTACTGAAGGCATCCTTGAAACTGCGCCCGCAGGCTGCAGGGAACTACATTCTCCGACATTACCTCGGAAGAATCGCCATGGCCAGAGGGAATTACCGCGAAGCCATTTCGCAGTTCTCAGTACTGCTGAAAGACTACCCGAACTTCCGGGATGCCCGTTTTGACCGGGCTTCTTGTTACTTGGAAATCAAGAATGTACACGCTGCCTTAGAAGATTGCGAAACGCTGTTTAATGCAGAACTGAAGAAAGAGGAAAAAATCAAAGCCCTATTCTTACGGTCAGCCTGCCATACGGAAAACCGACATCCCGAAAAGGCGAAAGACGACCTGGAAATGATTCTCAAAGAAGATCCCGCCAACGAGAGCGCCCAGCTGCTCTTAGCATTCGCCTATCTCCATCTTGGACAAAATGCCGAAGCGCTCAATCGTTTGAACTTGTTTGTTGCCAGCCATCCCCAATCCGTTGAAGGCCTCGTGGCACGCGCAGAATTGGAAGAGCAGCAACAGATGCTGGAAGTGGCACGTGCGGACTACGACAAGGCCATAGCCTTGGCCCCGCAAGATGCGACACTCTATGCCAAACGCGCCAAACTTCTACTGCAGATGAATCTACGGCTCCAAGCTGAAAAGGATATTCACAAAGCGATAGACTTAGGCTACCCCTCCCAATCACTTTATCCTTTATTGAAATAGATACAAAGATCACTAGATTTTACGTCTCCATGAAAAGATTTATTTTTCTCTGTCTACTCCAAATGATTGTGGCCTCGAACGCCGCCGGACAAAGTCTTTTTTCCTTAGACGCAACGTCCGATACCCCCCGCAGAGAAGTCAGAGCTATTTGGCTGACCACCTTGAAAGGATTGGACTGGCCCAAACGACCCGCTGTCACCCCTGAAGAAACCGAACAGCAAAAAAAAGAACTGATAGTCATCCTGGACCAACTCCAGGCTGCAGGCATCAACACCGTACTGTTTCAGTCCAGAATCCGCTCAACCACAGCTTACCCTTCCGATATAGAACCATGGGATGGTATCTTTACCGGAACTCCTGGTAAGGCACCATTATACGATCCTTTGCAACTGGCTTTGGACGAATGCCACAAAAGAGGTATGGAACTGCATGCCTGGGTGGTGGCTTATCCCATCTGTGATGTGAAAGTGGCCAAGGTTCTTGGGAAAGAGGCACTTCCCAACCGGCACCGGAACTTGTGTCAACGTTGCGGCGACAAATGGATGATGGATCCTGGGGTTCCGGGCACCGATGACTATATCGCAAGCATGTGCGCGGAGATTGTACAGAAATATCCGGTGGACGGCATTCATCTCGACTATATCCGTTATCCGGAAAATGGAGTACCTTTTAACGATTACCGCACTTATCGTAAATATGGGAAGGGAAAGCAACGTAATGCCTGGAGAAAGGAGAATATCGACCGAGCGGTCAGAAAGATTCATGATGCCGTCAAAACGATACGGCCGTGGGTAAAACTCAGTTGCTCGCCCATCGGGAAATATGCCGATCTGCCCCAACAAAGCAGCTATGGTTGGAATGCCCGTGACGCGGTGCACCAAGATGCTCAGGCTTGGTTGCGCGATGGACTGATGGACATGATTTTCCCCATGCTGTATTTCGACGGGAAGCATTTTTATCCCTTTATCCAAGACTGGCAAGCACATAGTTATGGACGTCAGGTCGTACCGGGACTCGGCACTTATCTCCTGCATCCTAAACAAAAGGACTGGAAACTGGAGGACTTCCGTAGACAGATGCTCTTCGCCCGTGAGATTGGTACCTCCGGCCATGCCCAGTTCCGTTCCTTGTTTTTTACAGACAACGTAAAAGGGATTTACGACTTCGTTGCTCATGACCTTTACCGGAAACGGGTACAGACACCACCGATGACCTGGGAAGACAGCATCGCTCCGTCAATACCTGAAGCGACCATCACGACAGACCACCAGTCCATCACATTGCACTGGAAACCGGCAGTCGACAACCAGCCCGGTGTTCCGGTGAGCTACAATATTTATTATTCTCCCACCGACACCTTTAATATCCAGACGGCCATTCCTTTGGCTTTCGGAGTAAAAGTCTGTCAATACCAATATTTCCCGGGATTACCCTCCATACGCCGAGGATATTATGCCGTGACAGCGGTCGATGCCTATGGTAACGAAAGTGCAGGTAAGGCCATTTCTGCCTATGTGGAAAATCCACCGAGGACCTTCGTTTGTCCCGCAGATTCAAAAGTAGCCGTTCCTGCCATCGACGGGGCTGAATATCTTTTGGTATGCGACATAACCGGTAAGTCCGTTTTCACGACGTCCTACCAGGACACCATCAACGTAAGTAGTTTGGCCCCCGGCTTCTATAGCCTCCGCACCTTAGGTAAAAAAGGCAAGAGTCATTATCTTTTTACCTTCTGGAAAGAAAGAGGGAAATAAGAGTACAACGGACGACCGTTCATGAATTCCGCATTTCAAAGTCTCTCATGAACGCGCCTTCCACGCCTCTCATTGAATGGCTAATGACCAGCACGTTGTGCGCACCGACTCCCGCTCCCAACAGGCCAAGGAAAACGTCACGCCTTTTCGTTAGGTCATCAACCAAAAAGAATGCGATTGCCGCTATATGCAGCAATCGCATTCTTGTATTTAATAATGGAATAATTCCGGTCTTTCCGACTAGAATTAACCGATTGTCAAAAGTGTAGTACCTTCCATTACGCTGTCACCAGCTGCGACACAGATACCTGTAACGCTACCATCAGCTTCAGCAGTAATATTGTTTTCCATCTTCATCGCTTCCAAAACGAGTACGGTCTCGCCCTTCTTCACCTTCTGGCCAACAGCTACCAAGACCTTGGTAACCACGCCAGGCAATGGCGCCTTGACAGGAGTACCCTCACCAGCTGCCTTAGGAGCAGCAGCTGCAGCAGGAGCCTCAGCCTTAGGAGCAGCAGGAGCGGCGGCAGGAGCGGCATCTGTAGTTGCCACCTGAGTTGGGAGATCTTCTTCAACCAAAGAAGAACCCTGCATTTCTACTTCGAAAGGAATACCGTTAACTTCAACTTTGGCAACATCACCTACGATACTGTCGATAGTTACATCAAACGCTGTACCGTTAATTTTATATTTGTACTGTTTCATTTTTTATGTTAAGAATTTTGATAAGTGGAACGAAAGCAGCTATACTCTCCTTCCATTCTATTGACATTAAAGAGGATTGTTCATCAAAGCCAATGGAGTTGCCCATGACGTGGTGGTAGGAGCTAATGTAATGACACCTGGTTCCTCGTCATGTACCACCTCTACTTCGTAAGCAATCAAAGCTAAAGCTATAGCAGCAGCGTAAGCTGGCATATCAGCTTCGGAAACTGCCGGGTGCTCGCCATCCACCAGGATATCAGAGATTGTACCCTGTTTCTCGTCAAGACGAATCACCAACTGCTGTCCGTTTAAATTATAATTAAATGTCTTCACTTCAATACGATTTTTTTGATTAGAGATGAGAGAAGAGAACTTATTGCGGATTAGAGATGAGAAGAGAGAAATAAATACACGAGGTATCACCATCCCTAACTTCTAATTATACGCATTTCTAATTAAATCACAATCTCTAAATTCTATTCTCTATTTTCTAATTAGAGTGGATTGTTTCCGTGCTTCTTAGCAGGACGAGTCTCACGCTTGTTTTCCAACTGAGCCAATGCACGGCAGATGCGGAAACGAGTGTTACGTGGTTCAATCACGTCATCAACGTAACCATATTCTGCAGCCTTGTATGGATTGGTGAACAAGTCGTTGTATTCCTTTTCCTTCTGAGCGAGGAATGCCTTAGGATCTTCCTGAGTCTTAGCCTGCTTGCTGTTCAAGATAGCGACAGCACCGCTAGCACCCATCACTGCGATTTCAGCAGATGGCCATGCATAGTTCAAGTCAGCCTTCAACTGCTTGCAGCCCATCACGATGTGAGAACCACCATAGCTCTTACGCAAGGTAACGGTTACCTTTGGCACAGTAGCTTCACCGTAAGCATACAACAGCTTAGCACCGTGGCTGATCACGGCATTGTATTCCTGACCGGTACCTGGAAGGAAACCAGGAACGTCCACCAAGCTGACAATAGGAATATTGAAAGCGTCGCAGAAACGTACGAAACGAGCGGCCTTACGGCTAGCGTTGCAATCCAAAACACCTGCATAAACACTAGGCTGGTTGGCTACGACACCGACACTCTGACCATTGAAACGAGCGAAACCGATAATGATATTACGAGCATAGTCACGCTGTACTTCCAAGAACTCACCATTATCCACAACGGCGCCGATTACCTTGTACATATCGTAAGCCATATTTGGATTATCAGGAATAATTTCGTTCAAGCTGTCTTCCTTACGGTCGATAGGGTCTGTGCAGGCAACACGTGGAGCACGTTCCATATTGTTCTGTGGCAAGTAGCTCAACAACTGACGGATCAAGCCAGCGAACTCTTCTTCGGTCTTGGCAACGAAATGGCATACACCGCTCTTCTTGGCATGCACACTGGCACCACCGAGATCTTCCTGAGAAACCACTTCACCGGTCACCGTCTTTACTACTGCTGGACCGGTCAAGAACATGTAGCTGATACCTTCAAGCATCACGACAAAGTCGGTCAATGCTGGAGAATATACGGCACCACCGGCACAAGGGCCACAGATACCAGAAATCTGAGGAACAACACCTGAAGCTTCGATGTTACGCTGGAAAATATTACCAAAACCGGCCAAAGCGTTGACACCTTCCTGAATACGGGCACCACCGGAATCGTTCAAACCGATACATGGAGCTCCCATCTTCATAGACTGGTCCATCACTTTGCAGATTTTTTCTGCCATGGTTTCAGACAAAGAACCACCGTTTACCGTAAAGTCCTGAGCAAAGACATAAACCAAGCGACCGTTGATCGTACCGCTACCGCATACTACACCATCGCCGAGATACTGCTTCTTCTCCATGCCGAAGTCATGGCAACGGTGAAGTTTGAACATATCCATTTCTTCAAAGGATCCTTTATCCAAAAGCAGATCAATACGTTCACGTGCAGTAGCCTTGCCTTTTGCATGCTGCTTTTCAATTGCGACCTCACCACCGCCCAGGCGTGCCTTCTGACGGAGTTCTACGAGTTGTTTGACTTTTTTCAATTGTTCACTCATTTGTATAAATGATTTTATTGGTTTTACAAACTTTGAAAGTCTTATCGGCTTATGATTCAGCGACCCATCAGCATTGCCTGGATGCTTCTCGCAGCCAACTTGCCGGAATACCGCAAGTAGACAGCGCAAAGTTAAAAAAAATCTTACACAAACAAGGCATACTTGTGCATATTCTTATGGGCTTAAAAGATTGACTCTGAGCTACAACCTATAGACTTTGGTAAAAAAATACCTAAAACAGAGTATTTTAAACTACTTTACGACATTTTTTTCAAACCTAAAGAACATAATTTCGTAAAAAGATGTATTTTTGTCCCCAAGTTATTAACAGTTAAACAATTATTGAATTATGAAAAAATTAATGGTATTGGCTGCAACTGCCCTTTTCTTGACAGGTATGAGCGTAAGCTGTTCTTCCAACAAACAGGCAGAACAGGCTGAATCAAAGTGCCTGTGTGAAAATTGCACTTGCGAAAACTGCAACGACTGTCAGGATTGCCAGGATTGTGAAGGTTGTGCTGCAGTAGAAGCAGAAGGTTGCGCTTGCGGTGAAGAATGTGCTTGCGAAGCTTGCAACAACGGCGAAGAATGCGCTCAGAAATGCGAATGCGGTGAAGAATGTGCTTGCGAAGCTTGCAACAACGGCGAAGAATGCGCTTGCAAAGCTTGCAACGAGGGGGAAGAATGTGCCCAGGCTGCATGCGAAAACAACTGTGGCAACTGCGAAGAAGGCAATCAGTGCGCTGAAGGCAAGGCTGGTCATTGCGACAAAGGTCAGAAGCACTGCAATAAAGGTCAGCACTGCGCTAACAAGTAATCTTTTCTAAAAAATAGATAGACAAGGCGGTAACTCTCGGTTATCGCCTTTCTTTATTAAATTCACCATTTTTTCACCGAGATACCACTAAGCTGAAATATAATCCTTAACTTTACATCATTTCGTCATCCCCCAGAACCGTTTGAAAAAACAGAACACACATTATATATATAATATTAATATGGAAGAAGAATATTACTACTTGACACCAGATAATCAGAGAGTAGGTCCCTTTACGCTTAACGACCTGATATGCCAGTCCATCAACGCGCAGACCTTAATTTGGAGAAATGGCTTATTGCAATGGACTTCTGCCAGACAAGTACCAGAAGTTGCCGCATTACTGGCCAATACTCCCCCACCCATCCCGTCGGAATCCACAGGTGAGGGTCCCCGTTGCTGTCCGCCTTATGGAGATCAGACATCTCGCAACAATCTCCCGGAATGCCCCGAGACCTACCTGGTATGGAGTATTCTGGCGACCGTGCTGTGCTGCCTGCCTTTCGGAATCGTCGCCGTCTATGAATCCACCCAGGTTGAAAAATATTATTATCGTCAGGACTACGTAAATGCAGAGAAGGCCTCCAAAAGAGCCCGGAACTGGTGCTGGGCAAGTCTTTTGTCCGTCGTCCTGATTGTTGCGGTTTATTGCGGGCTCATCATGACGGGAGCTATTCTAGCGGCACTCTAGATTACTATGAAGTCCAAGATTTTAGGGCTCATTATTCTGCTCTTACTTCTTCTCTGCTACATCGTGGACCCCTCAGAACACTTATGGGTACCGAAATGCCCGTTCAAGCTACTCACCGGATGGAGCTGTCCAGGATGCGGTATACAGCGGGCGGCACATGCCGTACTCCATGGGAATTGGAGTGAGGCCCTCCACTACAACTGGTTCCTCGTGCTCTCCCTCCCCTATGCGGCACTGCTTGCTGTGGCGCAATGGTGGGTCTCTCCGGAAAGAAAGGAGAAAATGATGCACATTTTGGCCAGCCGCTATGCCGTATACACTTATATCATCTTATTTTTTATATGGTTGGTCGTAAGAAATCTGCTAGGTATCTAGAATTTAACAAATAATGGTTATCTTTGCGTAAACTTAAGACATTAATACTAGACATTTCGAAAATCATACAAATCCCTCATTCTTATGGAAGAATACTATTTTCTCAGCCCAGACAATCAACGTATGGGACCGGTTACTCTAGAACAGCTTTTGGAAAGTCAGATCAATGGCGATACGCTGATTTGGAAAAAAGGACTCACAGCATGGACACCGGCCAAAGAGGTACCGGAAGTTGCGGCGATGTTGGCACCCACGTTCCAGCAGCCGGAACCGCAGGTCAATTCCCGTCCTACGGAAACGAGACCTTGTCCTCCAACGAATCTGGTGTGGGGTATTCTGTCCACCATTCTCTGTTGTCTACCTTTAGGGATTGTGAGCATCTACTATTCCACAAAAGTTGAAAAGAGTTATTTCAAAGGTGATTATGGCCAAGCCTTGAAATATTCTGACCGTGCAGCCAACTGGTGTATAGCCAGCATCACCATCTCCTTATTGTTAAATTTAGGCTATTTCGTCTTTTTCTCCAGTCTGATGCCTTTGGCTATCCTGATGTCCATTTAAAATCAGCCTGGCAGATTTTTCCTCCAATAATCTTTAACCCCACTTTTTTCCGAAAAGGAAGGAAAGTGGGGCTGACTTTTTCTCAAGAAAAGTACTGGCAGAAACATGCCCTATCGTATTTATAAAGACCAAAATGCTCACAAGAAAAAAGTGACAGCGAAAAATTTATCTTCTTCGCTGTCACTCTTTTTTATATAGCTTAATATCATATATAAGAATCCATCACCAGACATCTTATATAACCTAGTTAAACTATAAAGTCAAATGGAATCATGAATGAACTATTTTACAAAGACTTTTTTACCATTAACAATGTAAATGCCTGGTCGAAGTGACGTCTTAACAAACTGCCATTCCAATCCCTTATAGATGATCTTACCTTGAAGTGTATAAACATCTACCATTTCACTTAACTGAAGATTTTCAATACCAGTCAACTCTGTTTTACCATAAATAACGAGATCGTGTGCGGGCATGATTTCCGGTAGATTCTCCCAACCAAGGAAAGCCACCTCGTCAGTTTCTTCCACTACTAGAGGTTCAATCTTAGCACCATATTCAACGTCTTGAACGCCATAAAACTCTTCATTCAGATAATAAGTAATAGTGTAAGTATTCACAGTAAAGCTACCGTTCACCTCCACATCATGAGCAGGCATCACCGCTGGCACTTCACTCCAGCCACTGAAAGTATTACCTTCCTTAACGGGAGCTGCCGGAAGGACGATGGAATCACCGTAAGCCACCTCGGACTGCTGATAAACTTCACCATCCACCTTAAACACAATAGTGTATTTATTTACAGTAAAGCTACCATTCACCGCCACATCATGAGCGGGCATTACCACTGGCACTTCACTCCAACCGCTGAAGGTATGACCTTCCTTGACCGGAGCTGCCGGAAGAACGATCGAATCACCATAAGCCACTTCGGACTGCTGATAAACTTCACCATCCACCTTGACTACCAACTGATACTTGTTCACAGTGAAGTTACCGCTCACCTCTACATCATGAGCGGGCATCACCGCTGGCACTTCACTCCAACCGCTGAAGGTATGGCCCTCCTTGACTGGAGCTGCCGGAAGAACGATGGAATCACCGTAAGACACAAAATCACTCTTATAGATTTCTCCATCAACCTTAAAGATCAATTTATATTTATTAGTATCAAAAGTGCCCACAATTTCCACATCATGTGCCGGCATAGTTTCCGGAATTTCACTCCATCCACTGAACTTTTTACCATCTTGAACAGGATCAGCTGGTACATTAATCCTTGCTCCGTATTCCACTTGTTCGCTATGATAAACTTCACCATCTACTTTAAATACTACAGTATAGGTATTCACTGTAAAGGTACCGTTCACCTCTACATCATGAGCGGGCATTACCACTGGCACTTCACTCCAACCGCTGAAGGTATGACCTTCCTTAACCGGAGCTGCCGGAAGAACGATGGAATCACCATAAGCCACCAATACCGTATCATAAGGAAGTCCGTCTATGATGTACACACACTGATATTGATTCACCTGATACTTCCCATGCACAACCAAATCCTTTGCAGGCATAGTCTCTGGCAAATTCTCCCACCCCACAAAGGTATAACCCTCTTTATCTTCCACGTCAGGACCAACAATTTTCTCTTTATATTTCACAGAGTCTGTTTTAAACAAAACACCGTCCAACATAAAAGAAACTTGATAGCTTAGAGCGACATTCAATGCCATTGGAGAGCTTGGCAATCCCATCAACTTTTGGGATTCAAAGTCTACCACCTCATTGGCTGCATATTCTTTATGCTCAGCTTTATTATAAACCTTGAAAGTTATTTTCTCAGCAGCCACATTGCTCCTCACACGGAGAGAATAGTAATCACTTCGTCCTTCACCAGCATGAATTACCGAAGCGACACCACGACACTCATCGCCACAAAATGCAGCGATTTCATAGTTGCCTCTATTACTCATCAACTCATCATTGATTTGTAAATCCAACAACAAGGTCATGTCATATTGAAAGTCACGCGGATTGCAGGTCCAATGTGGAGCCGCATTGGCTTTCACTGCCAACATAGTCAGCAGTGAAAGCATACTTAAGAATATTCTTATTTTATTCATAGTCTATTCTTTATTTCTTAATCATCTTCTTGTAGTAGAATTTATCTCCGGATACTACCGTAACCACATAAACTCCAGCTGACAAATCAGATACATTCATAACGGTCTTTGTACCACAAGCGGTTGCCACCATCACTCGTTTACCATTGGCTGTAGTGATTGACACTTGATCAATGACTCCACCAGGCAAACTGACTGTGACATAAGACTCAGCTACTCGTGGAGAAACCGAAAGACTACCCTGGTCTGCATCTGCGATACCCGTACTTTCACCAAAATTCAGACGGTAAGGTTGTACATAAGCACCAACGTTATCTGCTACGAAAGGAAGAGACTCACGAACATCATAACTTTCTTCAGAATCTTTGTGGATGGCTTTGAATGTAATGATTTCATCACCTTCACCATGCACCGTTACAAACCAACGCCCATCTTCATAAACTCCAATACCACGACATTCTGTACCAGAGAAAGCCCCCAAATCGTAAGACTGGCCATTCAAATTTTCATCTGCATGCTGTAAGGTGACAGTCATTGGCATAACATTTGGATAAGCATGAATGTCAACAGCCCAAGGAGCCACCGGCTTTTGAGCGGCAACCGCATAGAGAGAAGCCGCCTTGGATACCAGGTTCGTATTGAAACCGAACACCATCTGACGGATGGCCTTATACAGATAACCCTGACCAGGCACCAAAGTCTTCAAACTACCCTTCCATCCTTCTGCAGTATATTCAGCCTGACCAGAAAGGCCAACTATCAAATCTCCCAAAGCTGGGCTTGCATTAGCAAATGCCTCATCGACGGACATGGTCTGACTCATTGGATAGCCCATCCAGTTCCAGCCCGATTCCAAAGTGATTTGATGATCACGAGCATTGTATTGATAATCATTCAGAGCCATCTTTGATGCAGTCTTAGCTTGAACCTTGTAAGCAGCTGTGGCATCAAGTTCGAGCAAATCGCCCACCAATCCATATTTAGGATCATCGACCACCTCTCCTGTCTGACCTTGCACGCGCTCAGCCTTACCTTCAAACAACTGAACTTTCAACGGACTTTCCATGTTATGAGAAATCCAGCTCCAACCTTCAGCTAAATCCAAGCCCAAATTGGTACGCTTGATTTTGTACACAAACTGAACGATATCACTTTCATTGCCTTCTGAATCGACAACCATCGCCTTAATCGTGATATCCTTATCAATGACAATAGGCTTTTGGTAAAGTACTGCACCAGAATCACAAGGACAACTACCATCCAATGTGTAGAATATCTTAGCGTCTGCTATATCCGAAGACAACTCAATAGTCGTATTGCGGAATACTTCAGTGCCGGAAGCACGCGATGCTGTTGGAGCATTCGGTTGAACCTGCTTAGCGACCACGTTAACCAAGGTCTGCCCCTTCACGGATACATCTTCCATAGAGAAATCAATCATAGCTGTACCTGGCAATTCACCTGTAATCACGAATTGTGCCTGACTGTTTTCATCCAGAACAGCCTCGCTTGTTACTGTCGATATCAAAGGTGAAGAAGAAGTTGCGACCATCTTTTTACCTACAGCAGCATCGGCAGGCAATACGCTGACCGTAATGGTTCTGTCCTTACCATACACCACTTCGTAAGTGGAATCCACTGCAATAGCCTTGATTTCACGAACAATATCAAATTCCTGGGTGTAGTCCTCAGCCATAGGTATACCTGCATAGCTCTTCACCATACGAGACACCACCAAGGTCACCTTATCAGTACCCAAGAATATTGAGTCCGGTACAAAACGAACCTTTGAAACATAACTAAGTTCAGAATTCTTATCTGCCTTCTCTGCATTTACCATACTGATGGTACCAGCGACACAACTATCGTTCTTGGTCACCTTCACATGTTCCAAATCCAAAGTAGCTGGATCCATATACTTACTGAATTGGATTTCGATACCCTCTTCATAAGCACGGGCATTCTCCACACTAGGCTGACTGAGTTGTGAAATAGGCACATTCACTTCCAACTGAGGAGGAGGAACTGGCAACCAATCAGAATAAGTCGTCTGGTAACCTTCCTTTTCAAATTTCACTTGCCACAAACCCTGAGGAACATCCCAACGATACATACCGTTTTCGTCAGTGAAGAGAGGATTCTTCTGAGCATAGTCTTCCGCATTCCAAAGAACAATGTTCTCATGCTTGTCACCATACATATCCTCTACATATTCTTTGTAGTAGCAAGATGCGGTAACACCTTCTACACGATTGCTATGAACTGCCTCATAGACATAACCGGATGGGTCGTGGATAGGATCAACTGGTGGTAAAGATGGATCTGGAATATCGTCATCAGGATCATCAGGATCATCAGGATTATCAGGATCGTCAGGATCGTCATAACATTCCAAATTACCGATTTCTATATATGTTTTGTCAAAAAACTTATTACATGACCACTGATAAGTTGCCTGAATGCCAGCAGATAATAATAGCTTTCCGACAGCTACTAAAGCTACTCCAAAAGAAGAACCTCCTGTAGCGGGAGCTGCGGCGACGGATGGACCAATCGATAATAAAGCACATATATCAGAAGTTATATTTCCTATATAATAAAGACTTGCTGCAACTCCAGCGAACCGAATACTATTCTGAATACCATCTGCTTCCGCTTGGTCATTTTCACATGGCATTGGAACAGAATAGTAACAATCAATAAATTTTTCCAAGTCTTCCTTACAGTCAATGAATGAAGAAACTATCCCCATCACACCGAAAATCGATTTATAAAACTTACTATTAAAATGGGCTACTTTTCCCTTCAATGCCGTCAATGCACGGATTTCTGCCTCATAACCTTCACAAGTTAGTTTCAATCCTACAATGCGAATAGGATTGACATATTCACCAGCAGATTTTGCCTTATACAATTTCTGTAGAGTTCTCCAAGCTGTGTAATGCCCTTCTCTTGCAAATTTCAAACCACCTTCCAAATGATTTTCAACCTCTTCAGCTATATCTAAGACGTTAGATGCGATTTCTCTTACCTTTTCAATTTTACTATATAAAGAAGAAATGTAATTTCGCATACTAGCAACAAAATCCTCATTTGATTGCAATTTTAGTACATTTAATAAATCATCTTCCAATGAAATATGATAACATACATTATTATGAAAATCTAATATGATGGTTTCATTACCATTACATTTAACGTATATATTAAAATGCTCAGTCGTAGAAATGACTGTATAGGTAGAATCCAACTGAGATTCAACATATCCATCACATGTGGAGGTCTTGAAGTTTAAGATACTATCATTTAAGTCCTTAGAGAAATCTATCTCCGTAAATTTCATGGACAACAGAGACTCAAGATTTCCTAAATCATATTCTTTTTTAAATTCATCATATTGCTTCTGAATTTTTTCTATGTCTTCAGGCTTAACAGATATATTATCGTCCAATAGAGGTTTCTCTATACCTAAAAGCTGGAAATAAGAGCCATAGAGTTCTTGAACATGATTAAAATCAAATGTCTCCTTAGCCAATTCATTTTCTATTTGATTTTTATATTCGTCACATTGGTCATAAAAAGACTGCAAATCCTCTTGGACATCTGTCAAAACGCCGTAACTATCGGAGATTTGTTCTGAACTTAACTCAATTTTAGATGAAGAGTCCAAGAACTTGACGCTTAAATTGACTGGAAGATTATTAGATTCAAATCTATGGATAGCAACCCATTTATTTATCTTCTCATCAAAAATTGCTGGTATTTGCACCACCTCATTTTTATCAGTAAATACACAAACAACTACCTTGTGAACATTTTTCGGGTCGTTATTTGTAAAATCTACGACAAAAGTGAGATCGGTTCCAACATAAAACGAATAAGAAGAAGGTGATACTTTTTTATTCGCAAAATCAAAAAGGACTTCTTTGTTTTTCTTTTCCCAGCCATTATAAAATGACATTAAAACTGAATTTACTCTGATCGCATTTTTATTGTAAGCACAATTTTTTGTCTCCGACTTCAAATCCAATCCTTGTTTTGTCTTAATCAACGCATAAACTTCATGTTTCGACAAATTATAAGGATTATCGAATTGACAGACAGCATTCCACAACCCGTTACCTAATGCTTTGGTTTCTCCAATGACTTGGTTACCATCGTATATGGTCACCTGAGAATGCGCCATAGCGGTACCACTGACGGGTATCTCATTCTTCGCCACCACTGAAGGTACATTGATAGACAAATCCTTAACTTCACAGAAAGCAGAACCAATAGGCTGCAAAACAGTCTTGCCATCCATCGTAAACTCCACGAAGGCACTTGGACGGAATTCACCACCCAAAGTCGGGATCACACAGAATCTGATCTTATCATAATAATAAGAACCTAAAGGTACGGTAATGCGCTTTCCTTCCAAAGCATATTGTGCTAGTTCACTACCGACCATCACTGAATTTTCCACGAAATCAGCATGCTGAGGTAAGTCCACCACCAACTTGACATCCGACACCTTATCGGAATAAACTTCCTTGAAATCGATTTTTCCGGCCAAAGTCAGATAATTACCTGCGGTAATGTTGGATTTATTCACAGAAAATGAAGTTTGCTGACCTGTATAATACAACTTGCTTTCATCCAAAACTGGAATCACATCGTTATGCACCTTTTGAATCAAGCCATCCTTGACCTCCACTTCGTTTTGAACAAAATCAGAACCTTCAACCAAACCTGCAGCCTGAAGCTGAGACAGACGAGCAATGGAATTGAAAAGATTGCTTTTCGCCATGGAGACTAAAGTGTACTTACCTTGTGACAAGTCACCAAAGTTAACCCGTCCATTCGCATAGTTCATTTGTTCAACTAATTCTCCCTGGGCATTATACAAAATTGCTGAGACATTTGCATTTTCGGTGGAAGCAAAATCTGCCTGAATAGTACCTGGGCCAACTATATTCACCATAGCCTCCGCTGCATTGTTATCATCCACAACAGCTGTGGTCTCCACAGGAGAGAAAGCTTTCTTTACACTATAGGCGGTGAGTTTCAAAATATCTCCAGCCTCAACTTCTTCCAATAAAACAATACGGGGATGCTGTACGTTGAAAGCGGAAATTGCCTTCTGTTGAGTTTCATTGTAAATACGATATCCCACATTGGCATAATCCGAATACCATTCGCCTTGTTCGGAAGTCGCACCTTCCAACTGGGCTGACTGATAGGTTAACTTGACCTGAATGACAGCACCTGTAATGGTACGCAATTCACATGTACCCATATCCAGACTATCTCCAAATGCTGCTACCTCAAACGTTTTGGAAATATAATCGTCGGCAGCAAAAGTCAATGTCGAAGGTGCTTCGAATACTGAAAGATTCCACTTTCCCTGACGATCTGTTTTGGCAATAGCAGACTGCATAAATTCACCATTGACTTTCTGGGAAACAGTAACTACGGCATGATTTATAGTACCTACATTCTTATCTTTGACGACTCCGTAAATGTTCTTCTTCGTCAACGAATCCAAGGTCAACGTAATGTCGTTCTGTTTTTCCTTTACCAAATATTCCTGTACCTGAGGCATTTGATAAACAAGTCCTAAAGCACGGTCGAAAGAAACTTGGTATTTCACTACAGAACCAGAAGTCTGCTGATTCAACGACCTACCTTGTTTCAGATATTTTCCTTCTTCATTCAGCCAAACCACTTTCGTCTTTGCGGTGACATCTTCACCTGAAGGCGACATTACGGTCAAATTCAGTTCCTTCAGCTGCTTGATCTCTGAGAAAGTCACTTCCAAATCGTCTTTTTGTACCAAGACATCATCCACACGGCTCAATTCAACACCTTGCGGAGTTCGCAGCACAACAGCATAAGTTTCTTTTTCCAACAAGCCATTGAAAGTATAGAGTAATCGGTCGGACACCACATATTTAGACCGCTGTCCTGAAGCCTGATTGACTAACTCTAGCCACATGTTCTTATATCGACCATCCGCACTTTCTTCTGGCAACTTAACAGTCAATGTGCGCACTTCATCCTGCAAAGGAAGAATGGTCATTTTATTCCAACCTTCTGCCTCTGAATACAAAGGTATAGACGAAGACAAGACGTGCAACACCGCACCTTCTGCTATCCCTTCAAATGCGTATGACCCCAAGATTGGAGGAGTTATTGCATAACAAGTAATCTCACTCAAATTCAAACAACCCTCAAAAGCACGATAATTAATTTTTTCTACACAAGCCGGCAAAACGATGTTCTGCAAATTAGCACAATAGTCAAAAGCATAATTCGGTACTTCCGTATATCCGAAAGTACGTTTCAAATCTATAATGGCACAATTCTCAAAATAATTGGCAATACCCCAATCACCATGTGACATATTACCTGCTACTATCACCTGTGCCACATTCGATCTGTTAGAATAACCACCAATCGCCTCATCTATGGCAGAGACCACTTCATTAGGAGCAAAATCATCCACAATCACCATACCCGTCTCCGCATTCCACGAATTAGAACCTGGATTCGAAGGATTTAAAGGATTATAGACGAATTTTCCTTCTACTAACACATCACTTTTACCCATTACATAATCATAAGGATTTTCATGGGAAAGCAATTTTCCCTTTTCATACCAGCCTTCAAAGTCGTAATGTGTGTTTGCATAGGCATACATACGACAGGTTTCACCTTGCCCTACCGATGTTGTTGAATAGTTAAAACTTCCAGAACGGCTAGGAGTAGCTTTCAACGTCAAATTTAACTTTCTTGCAATCGAGTCTGGATCTGCAGGACTATCCGGATCATAACGATAGTGCGCAACCAGTTTTACATTACGCTTTGGCATGATATAGTCAAAATAGTAACTAGTACTGACTACACTATCTCCTTCTGTCCATTTTTCGAACACATAATCGCTATTATTATTGGCATAGACATAAACCCGTTCTCCTTCCAGAAAACTTTTTTCTCTAAAAGTCGGAGAGCCAGCAGTATTAGGGGTAACCCCTAATGTCAAAGTATATTTCTGTTCCGGCACTTGAGGATCACCAGGATTGTCAGGATTGTAACCATCTGTACCAATGCCCGATTGTCCATAGGTACTCCATATACCCAGCACCAAGAATATGATGATATTCAAAAATCGTTTCATAGTATGAGAATATTTCAGAAGGTATTCCCCACTCTCTTACTTCATAGATAAGAGAGGAAGGGAAAACCTACGTATTAGATTACATTATTTAATCACTTTCTGTCCATTCACAATGAAGACACCCTTTGAAGGAGCAACTTTCACCTTCCGGCCTTGCAAATCATAAATAACGTCTTCACGCTGTTCTGCGGATACAGCTTCAACGCCAGTGATGTCATTGCCCAAATGAATTTCAAAACGCTTGATGTCTGCTCCCGTTTCTGCATTGAAACGATATGCACCCTGACTCAAATTCAGCTTCTTATTCAGCTTCTTGTCATAAAGAATTACTTGTGCATCGCAGAAACCTGACAAAGCAATTTCATAAATACCAGATTTTCCAATTTCGACACCCAATTGTACAATACCGTCATCCATTGGACGCTCATTGATAGAAAACTCTACTCCATTTTCAATGGTGAACAATTGAGATGCCTCTTTATTTTCACTCTTAAACTTATTGGCATCACAATGCATTTCATAAGCTCTTGAAGCAGCTTCGTTCATCACAAAGCGTGTGCGATCTGCTTGACCATTAGCAGCAGTCAAAGTCAAATTAAACACTCTTCTCGGTTCACCACCACCATTTGCAAAACATTTCGCACCGACATAAGAAACGTCATTTCTTACCTCACGGTCATGCTGTCTACCTTCTTTACTAAAGGTAATTTTGTCCACATCTACTGGCTTTTGAACAAAGAAGGCCTCAAACGGACGAAGAATATAGCTATCATCTACAGGAGAATAAGCTACATAAGTACGGTGATAATTGTCCCAAACTGTAATTGGTGCTGTAAAGTCCATTGCACGAGTATCATAATGACATGGATAAGGATTACCAATAAAATTCCATGAACGGTTGTGTGCAAATTCTGAAACATATTCATTCAAGTTCACCTGCACATCAATACTTGCGAAAATATTATTCTTAAACTCGTTATCCTTGGCAACAAAATAGAAGCGACTCCAATCGCGGTTTGCAGGATCACTATGCACTATGAAACCTTGATAAGGAGAAACATCTTCCCATTTCTGAATATTCTCCCAAGTCTTTGTGAAATCACCAGCAGCACGGTTAGAACCAGAATAGGTACGAACCGCATATTGAGTCGTTGAATCGGTATATAAGCGGTTAACGCAGAAAGGTAATGCCATAAAGGTCCATTCACTATCATCGAAATAAGTCTTTACAACCACAGAATCGGCTCTCATCTTTCCGTTATTGATAAAAGAACCACAATAATTATATCTAGAATTATTTCTATTATCCGCATCATAATCCTCTACCATATAATACAAACCTGCAGATAAAGGAACATTTCCATTTAATGTAAATCGGCTTTGACTATTATTTAAAATGACATTGGTTTTCCAATCCAAAGGAACTTCATCAGGCATATGCAATTCATATTTTTGGTTACCAATCACGATATCGCCACTCCATTCATCGGTAGCAACAATATTACCAAATTGATACCAATAAGGATCTAACTTATAAGAAGCCAAGCCAAGTGGAGGTACGATTAAAGTAATATTTTTCTTGTATGCGCCACGTTCCAAAACATCTCGTTCAATTGTAGGAGGTACGATAGCTCTACAAAGAATTTTCTTTACTGAATCACAATCATAAAAAGTATTCGTATATGTATAAACATATCTAGGCAATTCTATATACCTCAAGGAATCCGAATAGCTAAAGGCATGTTCTCCAATGTTCTCTAAACTTTCGGGCAATCTTAAACTATCAATGGCAGAATATGCAAATGCATTATACCCCAAAGAATTTAAAGAAGAAGGAAAATCAATTTTCTTCAATTTTCTATTTTCATCAAAACAACAATTTCCAATACGCTCCAACTGAGATGGCAACTGAACAGATGTCAAAGAAAAACAATCATCACAAGTTGAATGAGGCAAATAACGCAATTTGTCCGAAAATACAATTTTCTCTAGAGCTTTACAACCATAAAAAGTATATGAACTATAATCTTCCCTATCATATTGAGTTCTTAGATTTTCTACTGTATTTGGCATAATAAATTCTTTCAATTTTTTACAAGAATAAAATGCCCCATAACCAATATTCTTTAGTTGTGATCCATCAGCAAAATTAATTTTTTCTAAAGCTCTACATTCGCGAAAGGCCTCTTGTCCAATTGAGGAAACGGAAGCAGGTACATCTAAATGCCATATTTGGGTTCCCACAAAACTATTGGTGCCAATCGTTTCAACACCCACCGGCAATTTCACAGAAGACAACCAATAAAGATTAGAAAAACCATTCTTAGGAATATACTTAAATTTAGCTTGGCTTAAATCCAAACCAACAAGTTGATTCATCTGGCCAATTTTCTCCCAATCTACCTCATTAAGTTCTCCTTTTACTCGTAAAAGTTCAACATCAGTCAAGACGTTTACCTGTTTAAGAACTTCAACGCCTAAAGAACCAGGCGTTTGTACATTTACGTCAATCCAGATTTCTGAAAGTTCGATATTTTTGATTTTAGTTCGGAAATCGCGATAATTATAGGCTAATGTGTCCACCCATTCCATCTTGTAGGTGCCTGGATCTAGCAAGACCTTTGAACTACGAAAATTATTATTATTATCAAAAAATTGATAACTTACATCATTGATATAAAACTTTAAGTTATGATATTCTCCATAACCAGACCAACCATCAACATCTCCAACATAAGTTTCAAACGAAAATTTATGAGGTTTATCAATTGTGAATGTCGTTGAAAAACGAGAGGAAGTCTTCTCATTTCCATAGTTCGTGTTTTGAACATAACCATCTTCAATGGTCCAAGGATACCTTTCGTCATTGGTAAAAGTCAATGGTTTGGAATTCGCGGATAACACAGCCTCTTCAAGAGGTAAGATTTCCTTTACACAAAAATCCGATAAACAACCATATTGATCACCCCAATAATAAAGAGAGCTGATAGAATCTTTAAACTCAACCAAATGATTCCCCTTCGGTAAATAGAACCGTGTAAAATTCTTTGATGTACTGATATTGTTCTTAAAATCGCCATCAACATAGGTCTTAAAAGAATGGTAACTATTGGTTTTACTCCAAGCATAATAAGATACTTCCGTTGGGTATTCAGAGCTATAACTAAACTTCAAAGACGATGTCGATTTTTCAACACCGCTATTTCCACTCTCTGCATGATTTCCATTGACTTTCCATGGATAAACTGCATCATTTTCAATTTGAACAGAAATTGATTTGGGAGATACAACAACTTTCGCTATGGAATCCAATCTGGACATCCCCGAATCAGCAACACTGTCAACACTAGCCAACAAAGAGTTCGTTTTACAAACTAACGAACTTTCATTAGCAAAAATACCGAGTTGCCCTAACACAAGAAGTCCTCCTAAAAGTAGACTCCGAGAGCAAGATAACATTGTACTTGTTTTCATAATTTATTGATTTAGGTTTTTGACAATTCTATATAAACAAAAAGACCTATGAAGTCTTCTGCAAAGATATAATTTTATTAAAAGAAGAGAGAATCATTCAGTTAGCGAAAATGCAAAACATGACGTTAAACATATATATATGTAGAAATATCGGAATAATTTAGTTAATATATTGCAAATAAACGATTCATGGGATCGTTTATAAGAAAAAACTACGAAGTACAAACATAAAGTATCCCTATCTCAACTGATCAATGAGATAGGGATACTTTAACAAAAAAGCCAGAATCACTTACAGGACGTAAATGCTATTATTCATATCATCTTACAGGAAGAAACGGATAAGGAACAGGGCACCGAGCACATACATACCGGCAGAAAGTTTCTGCGTATTGGCACTGAAGAAATTAATGAAGAGGTAGGCGAGATGGCCGAGAATAATGCCGTCAGCAATACTGGAACAGAGGGGCATCATGATGATGCAGACAAAAGCAGGAACCGACTCGGAATAATCACTGAAATCGACTTTCAAGATGGAGGCCATCATCATCAGCCCGACAAGCACCAGCACCGGACCGGTAGCGGCACTCGGTACCGCCAGGAAGAAGGGGGCGAAAAAGAGGGCGAGCAAGAAACAGAGGGCGGTCACAAAGGCGGTCAGTCCACTGCGGCCTCCTTCGTTCACCCCTACCGTACTTTCTACATAGGAAGTGACCGTGCTACTGCCCATCATGGCACCGAAAGTAGTGGCCAAAGCATCCACCATGAAAATTTTACCAATATGATGGGTACGGTGGCCGGTGGCATCTGCGAGACGGTTGGTCACCCCGATTACAGTACCGATAGTATCGAATAAATCCACAAAAAGAAAAGTCAATACCACCATAGCCATGTCCGTCGTCAGAATCTGGCTCCACTCGAACTGCATACAGATCGGCGCGATACTGGGAGGAAGACTGAAAAAACGATCAAAATGTGTGACGCCCATCGGGATACCGATAAGGGTGGTCAACAAGATTCCCCAGAGTAAGGCTCCCTTCACGTTCTTCACCAATAAGGCGGAGGTGATGCCCAGCCCAATCAGACAAAGTAAGGGAGAGGCCGACGTAATGTCTCCCAAAGTCACCAAGGTGGTATCGTTACTGATGATGACTCCCGCGTTTTTTAGTCCGATAAGAGTGATAAACAGACCGATACCGGCGCCAATGGCGTTTTTCAAGGTCGTCGGTAACAGATCGATCATCTTCTCCCGCAATTTGGTCAACGTCAGTAAAATAAAGATCAATCCTTCGAGCAAGACGGCGGTCAGGGCGAATTGCCAGGAATAGCCCATACCCAGACAGACGGTATAGGCGAAAAAGGCGTTCAGTCCCATGCCGGGTGCCAAAGCAAAAGGCATCTTGGCGTAGAGGGCCATCAAGAAAGTTGCCAGGACGGCAGTCAAGGCTGTGGTCGTGAACAAGGCACCACGGTCCATACCTGCATCGGCCAGAATAGAGGGATTCACGGCCAAGATATAGGCCATAGTCAAAAAGGTGGAAATCCCCGCCATGACTTCTGTCTTTACAGTGGTTTCCTTTGCGTTGAATCCAAATAATTTCTGTAACATGTTAATCAGAATAAGTTAAGTAGTCGTTTTCTAGGATGTTGTAGACCCAAAAGCAACGGGACATGACAGCCTCGTTGCTTTTAAGTAAGTGATCGAAATTAATCTTCGATAGAAGTCGATTATAAGAAAACTAAATATAAAATTAATTTTGATCACTTACTTATCATAGGGTTTGCTCAATTTACTTGCGTACGAATTTGATACAAGCCCAGTTATCCATGGAATGGGCATCGACAAATTCCAATCCAAGACGTTCGCATTCTTCCTGAAGCACAGGGATGTCCTCAGTATAGAAACCGCTCATGAAAATAGCTGCTCCCGATTTCATGCGAGGAACGTAATAACGAAGGTCGTTCAGCAGGATATTGCGGTTGATATTGGCAATGACCAAATCAAAAGGACCTTTGTCCGCCAAGGTGGAAGCATCTCCCTGATAGACATCAATACCATCGATGTGGTTCAGTGAGATATTCTCCAAAGAGTTGTTGACGCACCATTCATCAATATCCACGGCCACACAATGTGCCGCACCGCGCATACGTGCCAAAATAGCCAGGATACTGGTTCCGCAACCCATGTCGAGTACTTCTTTCCCTTCCATATCGTCATTCAGGATTCGGCTGATCATCTGGGAAGTCGTGGCATGGTGTCCGGTACCGAAGGACATGCGGGGATCTATCGTGATATTGAACTCGGCCTTGGGAACATCCTTATGGAAGGTGCTGGCAATGACGCAACGGCCATCAACATTCAAAGGCTGGAAATAGTTCTTTTCCCATTCTTCGTTCCAGTTCTTGTCCTCAGCCTCTGCGCCTTTATACTGGATTTGTACATCTGGCAACGGGAAGTTCTCCAAAGCCTCCTTCAGAGCGGCCTCATCGTAGAGGTCTTTCAGAATATAGGCCTTGAACTGGTCCACATCTGCTTTGTCTTCAAAGATGGGGGCCTCGGGATTATCTGTCTGGGCTTTGATATGTAAATCTAAGGAATCAGTATGCACGAAACTGTCAAAACCGACTTCTGCCAGAACTGCAGCCAATACATCTTGTACTGCTTCATTGGAAAGAGAGGTGGTAAATGTAAATTCTAAATATTTCATTTTGAGTAGAAATTATGTTTTGATTAGAGATTAGAGGAGAGAGAAGAGAAATTATATTTTGATTAGGAATTATTTTGATTAGAGATTAGAGGAGAGAGAAGAGAAATTATGTTTTGATGAGAGATTAGAGGAGAGAGAAGAGAAATTGTATTTTGATGAGAGATTAGAGGAGAGAGAAGAGAAATTGTATTTTGATGAGAAATTATATTCTGATGAGAAATTATATTCTGATGAGAAATTATATTCTGATGAGAAATTATATTCT